>JACCDO011179454.1_pt1 | contig 79529 bp, 66 predicted proteins | sample 7446101 | NCBI WGS metagenome assembly JACCDO01 (sample SAMN15323440, study PRJNA562643) | freshwater metagenome | isolation source: river surface water | place: USA:Blue River Watershed | collected 2017-08-16
CTGCAAATATTTTGTTAAATTCAATTCTGAATGTATCAATAATATCTATATTTTTAATTTCAGAAATTAATGGAAATCCATCATAATTAAATTTTGTTTTAATACATTCTTCATTAGGAGTAAATAATATTTTCCATTCTTTCTTATTAATTAATCCATCTGGTAATAAATTACTAAATTCTATTGTAAAAATTTGTATATAACCATAAACCATTACTTTATAATAATAATATTAAAATAATTATTTAATTGATTTTATTTTATATTCATCAGTTTTTATATAATATTTATATAAAGATGCGCTCACGTCCATTTTTAACTTATTATCAATATGATTTTTAAGATGATATTTACAAAAATTATCGATAAATTTTGGAATTAAATATTTTTTTTCATTTCGCTCTTTGACAAAATTTATAATTTGTTCTTGAGCATTAAATAATATATTTATAGCTCTATTAAATATATTTTTATATTGTTTAATTGCCGGTGATTCAATCTTCATGATATCTATTTTAATTATAATATTTGAAAATAATTCATAATCACCATATCTACATTCATCTAAATTACACATTATATTTAATTCTTTTTTTAAAAATGTAATAAAACTATTAATATCAATTGCATCACCTGTATCTGAATCAACTGGATTAATTTTTTTATAAAATTTAACAAAATCAAATCTATTATTCTTTTTACATTCAATTATATTCTCAAAATTATCTGTTTGCAATTTTAAATTAGTTTGATTTTCACAATCTTTAAAAAATAGAACTTTTGATAAATTATAACAATCATCTGATGCAGTGCTTATCATAATTAATATATCATTTATTGTATTTTTCATAAATTGATACATATTATAATATTTTTTTTCATCATATACTTTATACAAATCAACAAATTGAATTGTTTGTATTTCTTTATCATTATCTATTTTATCATTATGAATTTTTTCAAAATATTCAATTACACAATCATATCTATGACCATCTTCATCTTCTATAACTATATATATATCATGATCATAACAGTTCGTATCTCTAATAATTTGTTTTTGAATATCTGAATGACATTCATAATAAATTCTTGTTTTAACTTTAGGAAAATATTTATTTAATAATTTAACTATATGTCTCCAATTAACTTTAAAAATATTTTCAACTCTAACATTATTTACATTATAATCATAATAATCAAATTTCAAATCATTACTAAAATAGATAGTATGTTTTGTTTTATAACATGTTTTCAAATAATTTCTAAGTTTTTTGATACTTTTTCTTTCATATAATTTGGTTTTTTTATTAAACCAGCAATTAACTTTATTTTCTAATTTTATACTTTCCATTAATAACATAAGTAATTGTAATCAAATAAATATTTCAATTTTTTCTCATATAAATTATATGAATAAAGATAAAGTTAATAAAAAAATAGATAAGATAAATTCATTAATTGATACTAAAATGCTTCACTTATTTGATAAAAAAAATTTAGTTTTATCTACTAAAACATTAAAAGATATGAAAACAAAAATTAATACTTTAGAACAACCAAAAAAAGATACAAAAGTATATTTAATAAGATTAAAGATAGATAAAAATGATGTTACACCATTAATTATAAGTTGTTCTCAATATACTTTAACAACAGATTATGAATTATATCCAAAAGAAGATGATCCATTTCAAACAATAACTTATACAGAAGACGAAATAATAAAATATGGATTTAAAATGGGGCATTTACAAAGAATAATTAAAGCAATTAAAAAACATTTAGTCTCTTTCAAACAAGATACTATTCCAATTAGTAGAGTAATAAAATTATTTGAAAATTAAAATAATATCCATGCAATTAATATATTATAAATATTGAAATAATATAAACATACATAATATATTATATTATTTATGTTTAGTCCACAAAAAAATGGCCTGATATTTGAAAATGATATTCATAATTTTTTAAGTAAAACACGCCATGATATATTAATGAATGAAACGCAAATTAGAAAAATAGATAACACTATAACTGCTATAGATCATTTATTAGTATCAAATAATATATACTTTTGTTTTCAAGATAAGCGTTTAAAAACAAATATTTCTAATTCAAATTTTAATCATTTTATAAAATGTGTAGAAAAGGTCTCCGCTAAAATTAATCATAGTTGTAAGATTTATGCTATATATCTATCTTTTACTGATTTTTCAAGTATTGCTAATAAACAGTTAGAAGAAGAAAATGCAAAATATATAAATGGTAGTAATATAGAATATATAAAAATTATTGGCCTTAGTAAAGATATAATTATTAATAAATTGGAACAATTATTATATAGTAATAATATTTTTTCATATGATACTGATGGAGATTGTGTAATGATATAATCAAAAAAATTGATATTACCACATTGAAAACTTTAATTTATATTATTTAATGCAAACAGATAGTTTATTTGAAGAACAAACAATTCAATATGATACCAAACCGATTGTAATGATTGATATGTCTGGTTCTACCGGTAATTCTATAAATAATAAAAGAATATTAGATATGGAAAAAATCCATATATCTAATTTATTAAAGGAACGTAAAATTAAAGATTGTCATGTTATGTTTTGGGATGATAAGGTTAATATTACCAAAATTAATAAAGTAAGTGAAATTAAAAAGTATAAAATTATTCATAATGGTGGAACTAATGTTGCAACAGCTATTAATAATATTCCATCAGATTGGTATAATTCATCTAAAGATATTTATATTGTAACTGATGGTGAAATTTCTGACGAAACTGACTTTTCCAAATGTTTAAATAAACTATATGAAGATGGTAAGAAAATTTATATTGCAACAGTTGAACCGAATGATTATAATTATTTATCATCTGATGTATCAGCTGGAAATACTATTTTCAAAGTAATTAAGGATAATAAAAAAACTTTTATGGTTAAACAATTTATTTGTTATAATCAGCATCATGATAAATCAAATGAACCATTTATTAATTTTAGTAATCCTGATATTGGACCTGAAATGTCTGTCTTTCGTGATAAAGCATTTCGTGTAGATAAAACTGCTAAATTTATTAAACATATTGAAAAAATAATTAATGAAATTTCTTTGATAGATAATCAGAAGGATAAAGAAGATGCTTTATTAAAATTATCTTATGATTTAACAGTTAGTCTTCATTTTTTAGTAAAAAATCGTCCATTATCTACCAAGAGAGCACTTATTAATTTGTTTTGCAATTTGTTTGTTGAAGTAGGTTCTTATAGAACAATTCGTAAAATGTTATTAGATGAAGTTGATAATATGGAGGTAGGTTCTGCTAATACTTATCAAGGATATAAAAATAATCGTGAAAAAGTATTTGAAACAGCTCAAATTGCTTTGTATGATAATGTTAAACAGGCTATATCTAATGTTCCTTCTCGTAATTATGTTAGTCTTATTATGAATACAACTGATGGAGAATATATTATTCGTGATATAGAAGATAATGTAAAATATAGTATTTCGATGAATGATAAAACTTATAATAATAGTGCAATTAAATTTGGTAATCATCATATTCCTATGGTTCCTGAAACAATTACTCTTGATAATAATAATTATGACCAATGTATTCGTCAATGGCTCCGCGCTAATTATGCTAAGAAATATCATATCAATCCTGCATCAGATTTAGCTATGTATTACTTTTTTGCAGATGCTCTTCGTGTATGGTTATCAACTGATGTTTCTGAAGAAATTAAAAATTGTTATCGTCAATTAGTCTATGTATGTTTAGATAGAAAGAGGTTCGGGACAGATATAACTGAATATAATTATCTATTAAATAATAAGCCAGCACCTGTTAGTGGCAATCCAGAAAATATCAATTATATTTTATACAAAGCAATGGTTCATGGTAAATTCATTGAAAATAATAAGATATTAGCAGAGGAACCATTAGAAGATGATAATAATGTTGTCTATAATATTATTAATCTGGAAAGTAAATTAGACCCTATGGCTTTTTGGTACACTTTTATTAGATTATTTGGAGATAAAAAATTAATCAAAGCTCAGAAACATTTTTGTAATATTAAGAAAATTGATATTAAAGTTGTTCCCATTAAATCTTATACTAGAAATATTAATTATATTGAATATGAATATAAATGCTATGTTACTATGGTAGATACAAATGAAACTGGTGGCTATATTATTAAAGCACATCAATTATCAAAGAATGTTATTTGTAGTCCTCGATATGTTGTTTCTGAGGAAGGATATAAATGTATGAATGATATTTTTTGCCCAATTTGTCATTCTAATGTTACAATGGAAAAAATGCCTAATGAGAAAGAATATTTAGAACAATTTAAGAAAGATAATAAAGATATTTCAGTTGTTGAGAAATATTATGATGCAACCCTTTTTGAACAAGTTAAAATTGAGGAAAAAGAATATAGTATGGAAACAATTGAAGACCATAAATTAATTAAAATGAGTAGCTTACCGGATGATTATTTTGATCCAGTCGCATATAGTATAATGGCACCATATATTCAGGAAGCAGTAAGTGGTCGTCGTGTAGAAATTAAAAATCAAGAGGAATTTAATAACAATGTATTTAATCGTTTTCCATTCTTAAAGGATATTGATATGACAGGAGCTTGTATTGCAGGCGGGTTTTGTCGTTCAGTATTATTGCGCCAGCGTCTTAAGGATTTAGATTTTTTTCTCTATGGAGAAAATCATATGGAGAATTTTACTCGTATTATGAACCAATTATTAACTAATCTTAAAAATCAGAATGATAAATATAAATTTTTGATTATGTATAAGCCATTATTTAATGTTTATGAAATTGTGGTTGTTAGTGACCCAAATGACTTTTTTAAGGATGATTATAAGCTTGATAACTATAAACAATATAAATATAAGAGCTTACATCAATTTGACCAACTTACTATTATCGATCCTGAAACTGGAATAGTATACAAGAAAAAAAATAAGAGCAAATATAGTCCAAAGGAAGAAATAGAAACATCTCAAGCTGCAATTGAAAGCCGTGATTTTTCTAATTATTTTGAGGATGGTGATGTATCAGGTATTCGTATGGCACATCGTATTCAATTTGTTCTAACTAGAAATGCAGGTATTGAAAATATTTTTGAGAACTTTGATATGTATCCATGTCGTGTTGCCTGGAATGGGGTTGATACATTATTTACTGATAAATCTGCTAAAGCTTACAAATATATGATTAATATAGTTAATGAACATAATTACAGTGAATTATTTAATCATCGTATTGCAAAATATTTTACTTATGGCTTTACTATTGTTATGCCTCGATTAGATTTAAATAAAATTAAAAATCAGCCATATTTGAATATTGAAAAGGTAAGCTTTAAGATTTTAAACTTAAAAGATAATTATATTCTAGTCGAACATAATTCTCATATTAAAGATCAACTGAAATCAATTGAGAAACTAGAAAATAGACATAAGAAAGAAACTGGTAATTCTGGTAAAGCATTATATAAATCATCATTATTCTGTTCTTTGGTTAGCTTGCTTCGATATGTAAAGATTAATGATATTGCTTATCGATTTACAGGCCAAATTGTTCTTCCAAATAATGATGGGATTGTTGAATTCCGTGAAAAAACAGAGACAATTCATTTTATTGAAAAAATTAATAGTCGTATTCCTAATCATGATTGGTATAAGAATGTAGGTGTTGGATATGTTGAATTAGAACAAGATAATGATTTAGATGAAGCATCTGATGAAATATCTGAAGAAGAAATTGATGCATCTGAAGAAGAAATAGAAGCATCTGAAGAAGAAATAGAAGCATCTGAAGAAATTGATGCATCTGAAGAAATAGAAGCATCTGAAGAAGAAATTGATGCATCTGAAGAAGAAATTGATGCATCTGAAGAAGAAATAGAAGCATCCGAAGAAGAAATTGATGCATCTGAAGAAGAAATAGAAGCATCCGAAGAAGAAATTGATGCATCTGAAGAAGAAATAGAAGCATCTGAAGAAGAAATTGATGCATCTGAAGAAGACATAGAAGCATCCGAAGAAGAAATTGATGCATCTGAAGAAGAATTCACATTAGAAACATCTGATATTTTATCAGATGAAACATCTAATGATACAGAATAAATTAACAATTAAAAAATTGAATTATTTTATTAAAGAAATATTAATAAATATATTATAATGACATCAACAAACATTAATGATAATAATTTAACACCAGTTAGTGGGTTTATTGATTTTGATGAAAATGGTGATATTATATTAGTTCCAACATTACCACCAAATCGAGTATTAACCACCTTAGATAGTAATAATAATAAACGCAAAGCATATGATGATTATTATGACGGACCAGGGAAATATGAATGTAATGTATGTCATAAGAAATTTGTAAAAAAATCATATTGTATTCGACATGAATTGTCACATAATGAAAAATTTAAATGTAAAATTTGTGGAAGTGAATTTATGCATAATACTCATCTTAATCAACATATGTTAGTTCATAAAGAAAAACAATACAAATGCGATATTTGTGGTATTGGGATTAGATTTAAATTTAATTTGAAGAAACATCGTAAAATTCATATTCCATATCGTGATGAAAATGGTGATATTAAGTATTATTAAAATTTATTTAATGATTATTTCACCAATAATAATATCATTAATATAAATTATTAAATTATCATTTAATAATTTATATCTACTTCCGATGATTTCGTGTTTAATAGTTTTTAAAAATAATTGAGCGTTAGTATACTTGACAATCTTAGGCATTTTATCAATAATACTCCTATAGTAATCCATTATATTATTATCATAATTAATTATTTCAATCTGTTTCCAACTACTACTTACATTAACACTTACCATATCTTTAACTTTTTCACAATAAAGTTTATTATCCATACTATAATAAACTTTATTAATTCCTATATTTTTCAACATTAAAGTGCATTTGTAACATGGTCGTGCATTACCAAGAGTATTATCATGTTTCTTCCTAATAACCATTATATTTAAGTTTTTAATTTTTTTATTAATAATCCATCCATATTTTTCAGAATACCTTAAATCTTTTCCAAAATGAGTATTAATTGCATTAACTTCAGCGTGAATTGCTGGACATACATGACCTTTAATATAATTTCTCTCAACATTTGTGCATACATCGCCAACTGGTTTCATACCCCTTAATATAATGGCAGAAACAGAAATATTTATATTAGAAATATTAGGATAATTAATCAATCGTTCTATCAATGTTTGAAACCTCATTATAATATTTAATAATGTTAATTATTGATAATTTAATCAATTTTTTTATAAAATTATATATATATGACTAAAAAGATATATATAATTTTATTTTTAATTGTGTTATTTTTTATATTATTAGGTTTATTATTAAAAAAAGACCCTTTTGATAATGCAGATGATATAGTAGTTAATTTAATATTATTTCATTCAGAAGGCCCTCCTTATGACAATGCATCTAATTTTACTCAAACAACTAATGAAATAATTGAATTTGCAAAACCACATGTTGATAATATATTTGTATATACCCCACGAATTTTAAAAAATTTGGGATATGGTAAATATGTTAAAGATTATGATGATTTAGGTGAAGCATATTTGAATCCAGGAATACAACACATAGGTTTTCTTGGTTTTCGTCCATTAATATTTTTATTGGAATTAGAAAAAATGAAAGATGGAGAAATATTAGTTCATAGAGATACAAATTATAAGAAATATCCATCCTTACAAGATTATAGTAATTTTAAGAGCCATGTTTTAAAATATCTAAAAGAATGTAACTTTGATGTATTTATCGCTAGAGAAAATGAAAATTTACAATTAATAAATCATTGTAAAACTAATGTTATTAATGAACTTGGTGAAAATGATGAATTTGTTAAAAATTTTCCCTTGTTGATATGTAATTTTATTATTATGAGAAAATCTAAAGTAACAATGGAATTAATAAAAGAATGGTTATTTGCATGTGAACATGAAGAATGGATTAATGGAAAAAGATATGGAGAAATGGATCCAAGATATAGATGGAGTACATCAGAACAATGTATATTAGGAATAATTATTGCAAAATGGGTAAAAAATAGAAAACATAATATTCCAATAAATTATCCAGATGTTATAACAAATAGAACTATAACTGATTTAATAAAACCAACGAATTATGACTATTTAAAATATATAAATTAATATAATGATTATTATAATTCCATTAGGAGGTATTGGAGAAAGATTTAAAAAGAATGGATATAATGTTCCTAAAGCATTAATTAATGTATTAGGTAAACCTATATTATATTATTTATTAGATAGTATTGATAAAAATCAAAATATTAAATATATATATATTCCATATAATAATGAATATGTTCATTATAGACTAGAAGATAGACTAAAAAATGATTATCCATATTTTAATTTTAAATTCTTTCCTTTACAAAATAATACTGATGGTGCGGCACATACAATTAAATTAGCATTAGATAATATAATTGAAAATTCTGATATATCTGATGTTCCTATTATGTGTATGGATGGAGATAATTTTTATACAACAAATATAATTGGATTATATGAAAAATATAAAGATAATGCTATAATTACAACAATTGATAATTCAGATTCAAATATATATTCATTTGCTGATGTTAATAATAATAATGTTATAAATATAATAGAAAAAGAAAGAATATCAAACAATATTTGCACTGGAGTATATTGTTTTAATTCATATAAATTATTACATAAATATTGTAATAAAGTAATAAATAATAATATTAAATTTAAAAATGAATATTATGTATCAGTTGTTATAAGTGAAATGTTAAAAGATGGAATAATTTTTAAAAATATAAATATTAATAAAGAAGATTGGCATTGTTTAGGAACTCCAATTCAAATAAGATTATTTTGTAATAACTATCCTAGGATATCATGTATTAATAATAATATTAAAATCAAACAAAAAAGAATATGTTTTGATTTAGATAATACATTAGTAACATATCCAAAAATATTAGGTGATTATAAATCAGTAGAACCAATACAAAAGAATATAGATTATTTGAAATATCTTAAAAAATTTGGACATACTATAATTATTTATACAGCTAGAAGAATGAAAACTCATAATGGAAATGTAGGTAAAATAAATGCAGATGTTGGTAAAATAACATTTGATACTTTAGATAAATTTGATATTCCATATGATGAAATATATTTTGGTAAGCCATATGCTGATATATATATTGATGATTTAGCAGTTAACTGTTTCGATAATATTGAAAAATATTTAGGATTTTATAATGATAATATAAAACCGAGAGATTTTAATACAATAAATATGAATACAATAGAATTATATGAAAAGAAATCAAATGATTTATCTGGAGAAATATACTATTATTTAAATATACCAAATGATATGAAAGATTTATTTCCTATTTTATTTGATTATGATATAAATAATAAATGGTTTAAAATGGAAAAAATATCAGGTATAACAGTTTCTCAATTATATATTAATCAATTATTAACACCAGAATGTTTATTACATATTATGAATTCACTAATTAGAATACATAATGTTAATATTGATGGAATACACAATAATATTAATATTTATGATAATTACTGTTGTAAATTAAAACAAAGATATGAAAGTTATAATTATAATATATTTGAAAATTCAGAACAATTATATAATTTATTATATCAAAAATTATCAGAATATGAAAAAAATAGTAAAGGTAAAGTAAGAATGATACATGGAGACCCAGTTTTTACAAATATAATAATTAATAATTATGATAAGATAAAATTTATTGATATGAGAGGTAAAATTAATAATATACTTACTATTTATGGAGATTGGTTATATGATTGGGCAAAAATATATCAATCATTAATCGGTTATGATAATATATTATTAGAACATCCTATTAACAATAACTATCAAGGAAAATTAATTAATATATTCAAAGATAAATTTATTGAATTATATTCATTAGAAGATTTTAACGATTTAAAAATTATAACTAAAAGTTTATTATTTTCATTAATACCATTACATAATAATAACAAATGTGATAAATATTATCAATTAATATTTTCTAAATTTTTAATATAGATGTTAATATTAATAATTTTTTTAATTATTATTTTACTATTTATCTTATTATATTATAAAATTGATAATTTTAATAATTATAATAATACAGATAAATATGATATAGTTTATAGTATATTAGCTCATGAAAATACTGATTTTTTATTAAAATTAATTAATAATATAAAAAAATATAACAAAAATTATAAAATATTAATACTGTTTCATTTAAATGATGAATTATATAAAACTTTCAAACCAATTGATGAAAATGTATTAATAAATGATATTCATTATGATAAACAATTATATCATCATTCTTTAACTCAAGCACATTTTGATAATTATAATTATTTAATTAAAAATAATATTAATTTTAAATATATTTTATTATTAGCATCAAATTGTATGTTTATTAAACAAATTAATATTACAAATACATTTAATGAAACAGATACTGTATTTAAATGTGATGAAGATATTAATAAAATAATTACCCATTCATGTAGAGATTCAATTGAAGGTAATAAATATATTATGAATTGTTTTAAGAGAGATAATGTTTGTATTTATAAGCATGATTGGGAAGGTTCTATATATACAAATAAAATATTTGGTAAAATAGTTAAATATATAGAAGATAATAATATATTTAATAATATAAATCACGAGTTTCAATTCGAAGAAATATTACTACCCACTTTAATGAAATATTTTAATTTAAATAAATATATAACATATGGTAAAGTATTTTGGGATAATAATGGTTATTATGTAAATGAAATAGATATAGATAATCTTATAAATGACAAAAATGGTAATATTTGTATAGTTAAAAGAGTTCCAAGAGATATTAATTCTACAATTTTTAAATATATAGACCAATTACCAGAATAAAAAAGTTGATTTATCCATTCATTAATTATATAAATTATATATTTAATGAACTACGAACTTAACATCATCACCCGGAATATGATCCCTAATAACATTTATCTTTGTGATAATGGTAAAGACGATTGGAACAAAATTAATTATTTTGAATTTGAAAATGGTCTTAAATGTGTTATTGGTGCTAATAGATATTTATCTGGAAAGGATGCAATTGAAAGCATGAAAGATGAAATGGATTATATATTGGAAAATGATAGTCCTGAAGAATTACAGCAATATTTTTATGATAACTTTGAAAATTTTATTTCTTATTCTGATTGTGTTAAAATATTTAATTATTATAATGAGAATGAAGATTTAATTAAAGAAACTTATTATACTTATTTTGATAAAGAAGATATGGAGGAAGAATATATTGATGATAATACTAGAGATAAAATAGAAGAATATGTTGATAAATATACTGAAAAATATTTGAATAAAGCAATTCAATGGGCTCAAAAAAAAGTGTATCAAAAAGTTAATAAAAAGATAAACAATAATGATACTACATTAGTATTATATTCGTAATAAAGTATAAAAATTGAATTTATTTATTAATAAATTATTAATAAATATAATTAATGAGTTTATTTCAGTGTATTCGACGTTTAATAAGATCTAATAATTATACTGTATCAGAATTAAATAATCCTCAAGTTGAAGATGAACATTTTGATGAACAATTTGATGAGCCACCTGAATATGAAAATCCACCTGAATATGAAAATACACCTGAATATGAAAATATAAAATATATAGATAAAAAACATGTTCCTAAGAGTAAAACAACTATTGCTATTGAAGAAATTATAAATAACATTCGAAATGATAAATATAATTTGGGTTGTTTAATTTTAGATGATAAATTACCTTCTCCCTCAAAAATTATTAAATATTTGGTTAAAAATTATTCGACAAATAATGATATTATGTTATATATGATTAAAAATCATAAACATAATCATATTGTTAGGGTAGGAACACATAAAGAAATATTAAATACTAAACGAAATAAAATATTTTTTATCGGACCTATCAATTTAAATATTCAAATTAATAATAATATGTTTAATTTTAGTAAATATAAATGTGGTATTTTTAGCATTATATATATAAATGAAAATGGTTGGCAAGGTAACGCAATTCATAATATAGCATTATTTGACGGTTCTGCATCAGTTTGTAATACAATTGTCAATATTGATAATTTCATCAAATTATTTTAGAAAATGATTTTAAATATAAACTTGTTCTTATTTAATAATGGACACATCTATGTATACTTGGCAACATTTATTATTTACTGCTGATATTTTAGTTCAAAAAGGTTGTTTGAGTGAATCTCAATTAGAAATGATTATAAATATGGTTGATTTAAGAAAGTTAGTTAAATTTAATAAACTTAGTAAGGAATTTATTAATAAATATGTTATCCCACGAATAGACTTAGATGAATATGATGGGATTGATGAATATGATATAGAAAAATATCAGGCACAATTTAATTAAAAATTTATATCCTAAATAAAATCATTAATTTTAGGATAAAAATCTTTCTCATAATAAATTGGTGAAAATATATACATTGTATCCTTTCATTTGCAGATGGGTCTTTTATTTTTATTGATTAAAACCTTTGGTTCTATTATCTGCAAGTGGAGGAATAGTTAGTATTGATTTATGTTTATTTTTATGTATATATTCCATAATGTATATAAAATAATGAAAATGTAACTTTATTTTCATTATTTTATTATAATAATGAACTATTTAATTGATCCACAAATGGAAGATAATATTAAAAAATTTAAAAAAGATGCCGAATTATATTTTGAAGAATTAAAAATAGATATAATTAACACAAATAATTATTTAACAATTTTTATTAATTTTTCACAACAATCTAATAGTTATAGTAATTTTATTAAAAATACAGATATAATAAATAAATACATCAAAATATACTTATTAAAGAAAACAGGAATAGAATATCTATTTGGACCATTATATGTAGATAATGCTAAATTAAATAAAATATTCAGTGCTATTGGTTATATGAAATTTGATTATTATACTGATTATTTAGATGTTATTCATAATTATATTAAAGAAAATAATATAGATAATTATTTGATTTATTACTAATAAAAAATTGATTTAATAAATTATTATTTTTAATGATAATTTATTAATGTCATTCTTATCTGATTTATTAATTATATTAATTTTATTAAGTATTTGGTATATTATAGTTATTGTAGAAAATGTTATTAAAAAATATAAACAGAAAGAACTAATTAAACAACAAGAAGCTATTAAACAACAAGAAGCTATTAAGAAACAAGAAGCTATTAAGAAACAAGAGTTACTTAAACAACAAGAAGCAATAAAGAAACAAGAGTTACTTAAACAGCAAGAAGAAGAAGATGATGAACAAGAAATTTATGATGAAATATTATTATTAATAATGGTTGAATGTTTGAATAATACAAATGAACTTGTTAATAAAATTATTAATAAAATTATTAAAAAGTATAAACATACAGATAAATTAGATAAAAATACTAAATATGATATTAATGATATATTTAATGAAGCATCAATTAATAAACAAATTGATTTGGTTAAATTAGTATTTTCATTAGATAATATTAAAAATAAACAATACTTTTCAGATAATATATTCATTGGAGATGAAGAAACATTTGATGAATTATTAATATATGCTATTAAAAATAATATGGATGATTTATTTGAATTTCTATTCGGTTCTAAATCATTTAAAATAGATGAAGATAAATATATTGAATTTGAAAAATATATTAAAAGTAAAGAAATGTTTTTATTATTTATTAAACATAAAACAGCAGATGAGTATCATAATATAGTTGATTAAAATAGAATGTTTTACCATAAAAATCTTAATTTATAATAAAAATTGATTTAACAAAAAATTATTATTAATAATTAATATATAATTAATGCAAGATTTATTTAATGAATTATCATCAAATGATAAAAGAATATTTTTACTGAAAAATATATTAGATGATACACATTTTAAAGATATTCATCAAATAATTAATAATAAATATTCTAATTATTTATCTACAAATACAGATAATGAAGAACAAAATATGACTAATATAATTATTAAATATTTATATGATTATAATCAAGCAATTAAAGAGTGTTATATTGACCAATCTAGATACAAAGATTTAGTATTGAATGTATTTGATATGAAAGATAATATAGAACAATGTATGAGTAGTAAATATATCAATGGCACTGATTGTAATGGAAAATCTATTTTTGAAATTATGATCAATTATTATGAAGAAACTAAAGATTTTATTGAATATAAATATGGAGGTGCTGTTGATGGAGAAGATAACGACCAATCATTATCATCAGCATTAAAAATTCTATTTAATAACCCACATTTAAATAAGAAATTTAAAAAACATAAATATTATAAAGATAATAATAAAAGAATTAATAGCTTAAAAGATGATAATGTCCGCGAATTTAATTACTGTTAATTTGTTTAAAAAAAAGTTCATTTATATAATCAATGGAATATGATTATATAAATGATATTGATAATATTATAGAAGATAAAGCTAAAATGAAAGAATTATTATTATATTTATTACAAACTAATTGTAAAAGATATGATGATTATGATTCAGAACAATTATATGATTTATTTTTAGAAATTCCTGTTAAAAAGTTTATTACAGTCCTAAATAATATGATATGCTATGAGGGTAGATTGATACATTTTTGCGATCATATAGAAAATTTTATTAATAGAGTAAAAGTTGATCCAAAAAACCAATTGCATTTTTTACTCCAGCATAATTATAGAGTTAAATATAATGACAATATTTTATTTGAAGAACATATACTTTTAAGTTCATTGCGTAATGATAAAATTTATTTACAATATTTTATTGAATATTATGAAGAGAATGATGAGTTTGATAGATTAATTGATAAAATGAATGAATTTAAAATATTAAAAAATGAAGAAATTAAAAATCGTAATTTATTCGATAATTTTAAATATATCAATAATTTTTTTAATAAAAAATATATTGAAGCTAATTATACTAAAGAAAGACAAGAGAAACTAAAAGATTTCTTTAAATTTTTCAGTAAAATTAGTAAAAAAATTAAAAAATAATCATTTTAACCTTTTAAATTGAATAACAATGCATTTTCTTATTCCAGTACCATTCATCAATGTTACTCTATGTGTTAAATTTCCACTAAATATTACTAACATATTTGATTTTATATTTATTATTTTATGTTTTTTAAATTCTAAATCACCACCTTCAATTGTATTATCTTTTTCTAAATAATAAATACATGTTACTGTATTGAATGATACTACACCATAATCATCTTCATGAAAATCAAAAAATGGTTTTGTTTTACCATTTACAATGTATTTATGAAATTCTATATAATATTTAGAAGGATTAATTCTAAAATTATTATTAGATACAATTTTGACTGTATTTTGAATAAATTCTATAATTTTTTCATTATTATCTTTTTTTGATATTTGAATATATGTTGACTTTTTTTCTTTATAATAATCATCAAATAATTCATTTAAATTTGAATAATCATCATATACTACAGAAATCATATTAATATTATTTATCTAATTATTTAAATTAGATAAATAATCAATTTTTATTCAGGATTTTTAATTTTTGGTTAATTTATAAATCTCAATATCTCGTTTAAGAATTTGATTCTCATATTTTTCTTTCTGGAGTTCTAATGAATGTTCTAACTTTTCTTTTTGATGTTCTAATTTTTGAATATCAATTTGATGTTGTAATTTAATTAATTCATTCTCTTGTTTAAGTCTTTCAATTTCATTAAGTAATTCTTTTAAGGAACCTGCATAAATCTTACGGATTTTTTCATATTCTTTCTTAACAATATCAATCTTGTCTTTTGGAATAATAGCAATTTCATTTCTACCTTCAATCTCATATTTATATTTACTATAAGTATAAAAATTAGCAATATCATTCTCAGCTTCTACAGCATATGATGAATCAACAAATGAATACATCATTAATCTTAATTCTACATTTTCTAATTTACCATAATCATTATTATGTTCATTTGTTCGTCGTTCTAAATCTTCAGAACGACCATATTTAACAATAATGTCATTATCATTATAATTATTATTTCCTTCAGTTGGGATATTAAATGTATTTCTTAATGAAGCAACAGTTCCTAATGAAAATAAATAAATACATGAAATTGGCGATGTGCTTTTTTTACATACTTCCTTAACTGCTTCTGGTAAAACACCTAATGTATCACGTAATTTAAGCTTCTGTTCATTTGTTCCCATTTGGATAATAAAAAGTTTTTCTGTTGCCCATTTAATAAAAGTATTTGCACGACCACATTTAGACACGAATAATACTCTTAGGATACCTTCATATGTTAAAAATAGTTCTTTTTTAGTTGTAGTTTGTTTATTTGATTTCTTCAGAACATTCTTCTGATTTTCACAAATAAAATATTTATAATCTTTTACCTCTTCATAAGATGTATTAGATTTAACCAATATTTCTGATAAATTTTTCATTTCAAATCCATCTGCTACATCCTTAACTTTAAAATATATTTTATCTACTGCACGTTCCCCACGAGTTTCAATCTCAATAATATTCCCATCATTATCAGTAAATTTTTCTTCATCTTTTAATTGAATTATTAATGGTGCTTTATTTATTCCATTCTCATTTATTTCATTTGATTTTAATTCAGGGATTTTATCAATAAATGATTTAATAAATAAAATCCTATCGAATTTAAAGCTCTTTCCATCAGTTACAGTCCATTTATCATCCTTATATCTAGCATAAATATAGTTCTTTGCTTCTATTTGTTTCTTACTAATAATATCACGGCTACTACGACAACCTTTTGAATAAATTGGAGCATTGGTAAATAAACTATCACCAGTAATGTATTGTTTGTCATTAATTGTTATCAATTCCATTAATAATAATTTATATTTGTCTTTATAATATTACAAATAAAACTAATTTTGATAAAAACATATAATATATATAATATTAATATTATGAATAGTGATATAAATGATTTATCAAAAAATTTTAATAATCTCCAAATTGTTCCATTTAAGAAACATAAAAAACATGATATAAATCTTTTAACAATTTCAATGAATAAAATAAAAATAGGTAAACATAAAATTGTTAAAAATAACATCATTAAAAACATTGATACAAAGTATGAAGTTTTTTCATTATTAAATAAAAAATTATTTATGGATGAAATATTTGGCCCTGTTTTATTTAGATATTTTCAAAAACCAATTAAAAGTTTAAAAATGATACCTGAAGAAAATAATTATGATGCAGATGAAGAATAAAAAAATTGAAAATAATAGACCTAGGTGCATTTATTAAATATGTATGGCTTGTTATTACAAGTGCCCAGTTAATAACTTTGTATTTTTAGTTCGCGATGTTTTGCAACGTGATGAACTAAATAATGAATATACACGCTCGTTTTTATTTTGTAGCACTACATGTTTTAATAATTTCAAAAAGGATTTAATTACTGAAGATGAAAATGGTTATGAATATTATAATGAGGTAGCATTCGATAAGTTAAATCGTTGCATAGTCCAAATGATGGAAATAGTTGAACAATATAAGGAAAAACGCAGGCAAATTAAAATGAAAGAAAATGAGAAAATTCGTGCGGAACCCTCATACATGCCTGACGTGGAACCTGTAACAAAATTAGCTAGGTTGAATTAATTGTATAATAAAAATTGATTTTTTTATATCATTATATCATTATTTTATTAAATAATGGATAACCAAAGCCATCAAGATAATAAAACTGATATAAGTAAGACAATTGAAGAAGACAAGAGTAATGATAATAATTATTATCCTGTTCGTGATAAATGTAATATTTGCAATAAAAATAATAAGAATGAACAGTTTGTTTCAATGGTGCATAAATGGCGAGAATATGGTGGATATTCACAGAATTTGTATCCACGATATTTTTGTTCTAATGAATGTTTAGAAATTTTTGAACGAGATTTTCGATGCAATTATTGTCATATTGTTACATATGATTGGAATAATTATCAAAAAGGACCAGATGGGTTTACATATTGTGATAATGAAATGGAAATTACAATCGGAGATAAACCATGTTATTATCAGCGATTTAATATTACTTAAAAATTATTTACGAGCTTTACCTTTTCTTGATGATTTATGTGATGATTTTCTTGATGATTTTCTTGATGATTTTCTGGATAATTTTCTTTTAGGTTTCATATCTTCATCGTGATAAACTGTTGGTTTATAAATAACTGGTTGATAATAAGGAGATACTTGTGGAGCATATGGATCATAAATAATTTGAGCTCCAGGAGTATATGGGTAATAAGGATTGTAATTAGAAGGTGGGATAACTGGAGTTATTTTTTTAGTTGCAAGTGTTGGACCAGTTGGATTAAATACTGATGGATGTGACACATTATTTGATCTAATTAATATGTTTTCTGGAACAGTTTCTAATAAACCATTATCGTATTTAATTTCATAATAATTATCAAATGAACCAGGATTAGAAATGTTTGATAATTGTCTAAGATTTTTAATAACACCTGAATTATAATTTAATGTATTTTCTACTCTTTCTCCTTCTTTAAATAAAGGAAATGTAAAACTTTGTCCATCAACAATATAACCACCTTTTTGATTATTAAGTTGTTTTTTAAGTTCAAAATACTTTACTTTATATTCTAAATACTTGGCTTTGTAATCCATATATAATTATTAGAGAAATTAAAAAAATCTTTCAAGCATACATTCAGCAAATTTTTTAATTTCATTATCATTTATATCGCAACTATAACGTTCATCATTATCAATTTTAAATTTAGGTCTTGATTCATTTTGCATATAATAATCATGTCCATCATCAACATATGTTTTAGAAGCTTCAATTGAGAATTTATATTTTTTATTATATAATCCAAATTGAATAAAACATTCTTGTTTACTGTAATTTCTATTAATTCTATATTCACCATCTTTATAAGAAATTAAAATTATTTTATAAGGTATTTTTTTATAATTTTCATCATCATATCTCCATGCTCTAAATATTTGATTATAAATTTTATTTTGATAATAATTAATTTTTTCTTTATTATCACAATTATCAATTAAAATCTTTAATATTTTAATATTTTTATATGAATCATGAAGCATTTTTATTGTAAAATCATTATTATATTTAGGTCCATATTTTTTAATTATATTTTCATTAAAATTTTTTGTAATTTTTATTTTATATCTATTTTTTGTAACACATTTATTAATTGTTTCACATAATTTATCAATTTCTAATAAATATTCTTCTTTTGGAATTTTATAATTAATATAATCATTATATTTTTCAATAATACCATAAAAATTTTTTAATGACCCAAAACTAAAATACCTAACATAATTATTTTTTAATATTCTTATACACTCTCTAAAATCTTCAATATATAATCTACTAGTATTTCTTAATTTATCTAGACAATCCTTTATTTTTGGTAATTCTTCAAGAGAATAATCTGGAATATAATCTATTTCATCAGAACGATAATCTTCTCCATCCCACAAATTATTTTCTTCGATTATTTTTTTATATTTTTTATTAAAATCACACTTCTTATTATTAATAATTAATAATTTCTTATTTTCATCAATAATTGTATTATAATCATTATTATTATCTTTTGATGGTTCTTTTTCAATGCAAATAATATTAATACTAATATTATTAATCCATAATTTAATAAATTTTGCAATATATTGATGCATTTGTTCTTTTGTTATAATTGTCTTTTTTGGTTGACAAGACACTTCTGTTTTATCATTATTTACTTCAATATAACTATATAATATTAATTCATTAATATATAAATAAGATAATTGATTATTATTTTGAAAAAATACTTTTATATAATACATTAAATATTAAACCATTCAATTATTTATATAATTAAATTCAATATTTGTGTTAGTCGCCATTCAAAATTTATAATTTTGAACCTCACATAACACAAATCGCCATAAAAATTGATTTATATTTATTTTATAAAGATACCTTAAATTATAATGTCTTCTAACGAAACTACTGCTAATAATGAACAAGTAACTATTGAAGAAGTTGAGGAATTTCCAATTCCTCAAGTTCCGTATAATAATCATAATGAACCTCAAGTTGGATTTGGAGTAGGTGCTAATAGTCAGACTACTACTCCCTTATCCTTTGGTGGTACTACAGGAGTTACTACAACTAGTAATGGTGGTTTAGGTGCTCCATTATTTAGTTCTCAAAATGTTCCTTTTACTGCTCCACCTCCATATGGAGTACGACCATTTGGTGGGCCTCCATCTACTGGTACAACTAGTGGTTTTGGTATGGCATTTGGAGGTATACGACCAGCAACAACAGGTACTGTGGCATCTGGTCCTCTGTTTGGTTTTCGCCCAGACACTGTTCCTGCTCCAAATCGTAATCCATCTACAGGAACAGCCCCTGGTTCACAGACAGGTATGGGATTTAGTAATTGTTGTGGTGGTCCTCCTAGACCAGTTGAACGTCATCCTGAAACAGGTCAGCCGATTATAAATAATGGTACACATAATGCTCCACATAATGCTTCGCATAGTGCTTGTGGTGGAATTCAACCTCCAGTTTCTCAAGTATTTGGTCTCCCATTAGGTGGTAATGATAAAAAGAAAAATATTGATACAATTTATGCAAAACTAGCTCAGGCTCGCGCCAAAATTGCAGAACTTAATAAATTTCTAGATGATATTTATGAAACTCTGCCTAAAATTCAATAAATAAATTAAATATTTGAAGAATTATTTGAAGAATTATTTGAAGAATTAAAATAATCCAATTTAATACCATCACTTGTTTTAATCCATCCATTAACTATAATTTCATTTCTATCAATTTTATCATGACACTTACTGCATAAAATAACTAAATTATATTTAGCATGTCTTTTAATATGTGGTTTATTTTTAACCTTTACTTCATCGCAATCCTTTTGAAAGTTAATATGATGGCTTTCAAGATGATTTTTACTATGGCATAAATGGCATTCAAACATTAATACATCTTTATTATAATTACTTTGTTTAACATGATAATTATCATATTCATTTTCTAATTCTTTAGTTCTTGTATTAAAATCATCATTTCTCATTAAATATTTCGCAACCATAACTCCATAATATTTATCTCCTTGACCTTCTTTTAATTCTCTAGAATAAATCAGCATATCTTTAACCTCATCATAACTAACACTAATATGCATAGTATTAATTCCTTTAATATTCTTAACTGATGGTAATTCTGCAATACTATGAAGATGTGTTGCAGTAATAAAACTAGTGTTACTTTTTTCTAATGTCTCCAACATGTAAGCAACAATTATATTGGCTGATTTTTCTTCAGTTGAATGACAAATCTCGTCAGCAATTACCAGTGTATTATTATTATTTCTTTTAAGAATAGCCATTAATTCAATCATTTCACTCATGAATGAACTCATCCCTCTAAAAATATTATCATTACCAACAATTCGAGTGAATAAATTTTTATAAGGACTATAAATAAATTCTTTAGCAGGAACAAAATATCCAATTTGAGCCATAACTATAGCTAATCCTATACTTTTCATTAAAGTGCTTTTTCCTGATGAATTAATACCATATAATAAAATACCATTATCATTGTTTCCTAAGCTAATATTATGTGGATGATAAGCAGTATCAGTATTAATTACTTCAACAATAGGATGTCTTAATTCTTTCGCATCAAAATAACTATTATTAATGCTTTGCATATTACAATCATAATGATTAATTATTGGTTTATTATAACCATTAGTAAAAGCACTAGTTGCCCCACTGTTTAGAAAGTCAAGCATTTTAATAATATTAGAAGCGTTAATTATAATATCTTTATAATTATCAATGATAATATTAATTTCTTTATAAAATGCTTCTTTAATCTCATTTGCTAATTTTGCTTTTAAATCAACTACTTTATTTGAATACTCTGTTATATTCTTACAGGTAATTTTTGTATTATTATTAGCTGGTAAATCCTTAAACTCTAAATCACTAACATTTATCTCTATTCCACCTACATTAAATTTAGTCATCTTCGCTAATTTATCCTGTAATATTCTGCATCTTCTTTTAGTAATTAGCATATAATGTCCATCTCTATCATTGTTCTTCAAAGTAATTGCATTACTGTCTTTCTTAATAACTTTGCTATTTTGTTCTTCAATAAACTTTTCTAATGTATTAACTAGATTATCCATAAAATTAGTACAAATATCAATATCATTCATTAAACCATTCAAATTTTTATATTTATCATTAATAATAAAATTCTTCTTCTCTTCTTTATAATTAGCAAATGATAAACCAGATATATATTCTAAATCAAATGTACTCTTAATATAATTATTAACTTCTTTTAACTTTTCGCTAATATCTTTATCAATACCTAAATTTTTTTTAATAATTTTGCGGTCATCTTCTTTAATACCTCTCATAATTTTAAATACTTTATTAATCTGTTCAATGCTATTATATAGATTAACAAGTTCTGATGGATATACTTTATTTAATTCCATCTTGCGAATAATCTTTGGTAAGTCATAAATATTATGCATTTCACTAGAAACTTTATTAAATAATTTATCTATCATTAAAATATCAATAATCTGATATCTTTCATTTAATTTAGTAGAATTAATTAATGGATTGCATAATTGATCAATTAAAAATCTTTTACCCATAGGAGTATGACAATTACAAATAATATCATAAAGAGTTTTTGGTTTATCATTATTAGGTAGAATGTCTAATTGTTCTAACGCTTTATTTCCTAAAAATAATACATCATTATTATCAAAATAAGATGGCTCACTTAATTTATTTAAAAGAATTGGCTGGTGATTTTTAGTAAATTCTAATAAACCAACTAATGATAGACGAGCATAATTGTAAGCATGTAAATTAATATTATCAAGATTATTATTAAAAACTTTTTGAATAAATTCATTCTGATATTTAACATTAACAACCAAGTCAGGATTAGATAATTTATATGTTGTCATTCCTTCTTTTATTCCAATATATTTAATAATATCATCTGGTGTCATTCTATTAATACTTCCAGTAGAATTAATACCATTCGAAAAATGATAGATTGTTTCAGCAGGTGGATATTTTTCTAAAAATCTAATAGCGTTATCTAATGCTAACATTGTATCATAAGTAGTTGAAACTGTTTCATAACAACAACCATTACCAGATGACATGTCATAACTTGTAATACCAATGCATAAAATTGGATTTGATGTCTTTAATTTTAAAGCATCAAATACAATACAAACTAAATAATTATTGGTATTTTTTATGGTATTTAGTAAGGTTGAAGGTGAAAAAATTCCAACTACTTCTCTTTTTGGATTAGGTGGTTCAGATGTTTGATCAATCCTAATAATAGTATAACCTAAACTAACAATTCTTTCAATCATATCTTCAACTATATAAGATGGAAAACCCATCATACGAGGATTAGAAGTAGTTAAAGGTTTGCTTTTATTTTTCTGAGTAACAGTCATATTAATACGCTCACCTAAATAAAATAAATCTGGACCATCATCATCTGTATTATATGCTTCATGAAAACTACCAACCTGCATTAAAATTAGCGTTGATTTTCCAAAAATTTTAGTATAATGATTGTGAATATCAAAATAATCTTTAACAAAGATTTCTTTATTATAACTTTCTGTTTTATTGCTTTGCATAATTAATATTAAATAAATATTTATTTTTAAATAAAAACATTATAAGGCGACGCCTTCATAAAAACAAGCTTGTTTATAAATTTTGTATCTTTTAACAAGTAAATCATACATTTAAAGTATCTATTGTCCATAGGAATTTCATCATAAGCTACATCTACAATGTTTTTTTTCCCATGATTATCATAGGTTTGAATATATGTTTTATTGAAAATACGATATTTTATATGGTTATTATTTTTATCTAGTGTAATAAGACAAAAATAATAACTATATTCAGTTTGTGTTCCAAATTCATCCAAATCTCCATAACTATAATCTTCATATGCAAAAATTACTTTATCTTCCAAACTATTTAATATATCAAGAGCTGATTGAGAAAATGAAGGATGGCGTTTATTAGAATTAATAATATTATTGGTAGTAGAAACTGATGTCATACTAATAGATTTTTATTTTAAACGACAATTTATTAATCATTATTTCAATTTTTCTAAAAATATAGCTAAGCTATATTTTTAGAAAGTTAATCCGTTATCTATGAAAAATCTTTGATTTTTCATAGCAACGCTTCAATTTTTATAGGATTAAATGAAAGGATAAAATGAACTATTTACAAACAATTAAATAAATCAAAGATGATACGTCTTCTTCTCGTCTTTCTGGGTCAATGCACATTCTTCATATGGAACATCATCCATATCACAGTTATCGTGTTTCCAATGGAATTCACGGAAGAACTTGCGACGAATAATTGTGTTATCTTCCTTCTGAATGAAGACATAGAGGTCCCAGAAATATTCCAACGGTCCGTCATCATCAGTGTCTCCATAAGAACGTTCTTCAGCAGTAAAAAAGACATTACCTAGATTTTCTTCCTTAATCGAGGTGATGATTTTCTGGGCTGACTTGGTGAGTTCCGATGGGTCAGTATTATGAACAATATTTTTATTTTCCGAAGGATAGAGCTGTTGACATGTGGCTTCAAAGAATTTGTTGTCACTCTTATTAAGTTCTTCGGGTTCATATGCAATGTCTTCATCATTGTCTTCATCCAAAACATAGACCTCGCGGTAGAACTTGAGCTTGGTAACAACAAAGTCCTTCACTACCATGACATATAGGGACCAAAAAGTCTCAGTTGGCCCATCCTCGTCAATGTCACCATAACTTACCTTCTCGTGGACAAAAATAATATCACCTTCAATAGAGCTGATGACATCAGTTGCCTGCTTGGTAAGATGTGCTGACCCCATCATGTTTTCAATTACATCCTCTTCATAATAATCGTTATGATTATCCTCCAGAAGTTCCTCGGCAAAAAAAGTCTCATCGCGCTCCTTCTTAATAATATTATACACAATCTTAATAGCATTCAAGCGTAGGTCAATAAAATTAATGTTACTGTTATTTACGGTAGAGGGAACTTGATCCATACCAAAAACCTTGAAATTATAGGGGATTGCTATATAAAAAAATTTCAATTTTTATGAGATTAAAAGGATAAATGAAGGATACGCTATTTATTCCTCTTTTGTATGTTCATCTTTATTAATTATATCATATAATTTTGAAAGTTCATATAATAAATTATCTAATTTAATAGATTGTTTATCTGTTCGTAGGTTTACAGGAATTGTTTCTCTAATAGCTATTTGTTTGTTAATATTTGCAATTTTGATTAATATGTCCTCTTTATTATTAGTTTCCATTATTATTAAACTTATATTATAAATTAAATAATATTCAATATTTTATATACTAAAATAATAATGACAATTCCAGTTGATACAATATCATCAGAAATAGATTTTACAACTGATACTTCAGAAGAAGACCCTAATTTAGTCGATAGTAATAGTATTGATAGTGCTATGAAAAATATATATAAAAATGTATCAAAACATAAAATTGTTAATAATAAATATGATGAATCATCTGATTCAATTAAAAAATATATAGATGAAATGAGTTTTGAATCATTAAATTTAAAAAATGCAACTGCTTTTTATACTAAAGAGCAGTTGAGTGAAATGAAATTTTCAGATATATATAATATTTTTATTTTATCTACTTATATTATTTTTGTAGATAATAAAAAATTAATTAAAAAAAATAAATTTTGTTTAAAATCACGTATTCATTTAATTGATACTGAATTTCCAGGATGTACTTTTCTTCCTTTTGAAACAAAAAATATGATTAAGAAAAATTTAAATAAACTTAATAATAGTGTTTTCAATTCAGAATTAAATGGAACAACATTATATATTAATAATGAAAATTTATGTTTTGGGATTATGTTTAATGAAGGAGAAATTATTAAAAATTGTTTATATAAAAAAATGGAGATAACAGATACAATTATGTTTATTCCAATTGAAATTTATAATTTAAAACAAACAGAATACAAATTAAGAGGATTTTGTCAAATTGTAGAAGAACTTGGTGCTAAAGAAATAGAAATTATATTTAAAAACTCTGATAGTAAAACACTAAGTAAAGAATATAGAGCAAGTATTGGCGATGAAATAGAATTAATTGCTGGTAATTTAGGTTTAACAACAAATAGTAAAAATGAGGAAACAACTAATTATTGTTATAATTTAACATATCCTACTAATAGTACAATTTTATTAAATGAGAAAATGATTAAAAATAAAATAAAGAAAAAAAAATTTATTGTAAGTAACACTATATTTAAATCAACATTAGAATTACAATATTTAGTTCATTCAAGATGCAGACATTTAATAGATAAATATAGTACAGTATTTACATTTGATAATAATAATGTTATAGATAAAAGTATGTATTTAAAATTAAAATCACACGGAATTGATGTGGGATCAAGTATTAAAACATCAAATGCTTCTAAATCAAATATAAACATTATAACAAATGTTAGTTTTGTAAATTTAGAACAATGTAAAAATTTAATTAATGGTATGAATGTTAGTTTAGATGAAGTTGGTTTTAATCATATAATTGAAACAATAAAATTTGAACCAGATAAATTTGAAACAATTGGAATATATAAAATAATGAATTTTATTAATGTATATATTCATCATGTATATAAATATACAAATCCAAAACATTACAATGATATTCATAGAATAATGAATAAAATTAAAAAAGAAATTACAATGGAAGAATATGCATCATTATTATGTAATTATTTTAATGTAAATTCTCAGTGGATACATTTTACTAATTTTATAGATTTATTAAGTAAAAAAACACATAGTTACGATAAACTTGGATATATTATAATGACAATTCATAGTAATGACACGCAAAGCATTAATAATAACCAAAGCATTATAAGTAATATAATAAAATTTATTCAACAAATATGTTTTAAATTAAATATTGAAGATAAGTTTTGGAAAATGTTACAACCAAATAATAACTCTTTAAAAAATGATTTGGAAAATAAATTATTAAATGAATATGATTTTAATAATAATAATAGTTGGTATAATATGAATAAACTAATTCAATGCATTAAAAGTTATAATACAATTTTTAGTAATGATAATGATGAAAAAATACAGCAACTAATTAATAATATGGAAATGGGTTACAAATATTGGGAATATTATACAAATATAATGCCATTTATTACTCAATGTACTAAAAATCTATATTATAATACAAATGATGAATTATATTTATCACCTATATTTGAAAAAAGTATGAATATAGATAGTTTTATCGTATCAAAAATAAATAATATGTGTGATTTAAAACAATTTATTGAAAAAAAAATACATAGATTAAGGGAAGCAATGGAAATTAAAAATAAACTTACTTTTCCTATAGATATAAATGAATTAAATATTTTTTGTAAAACATTTGAACAAAATAATTATATTAATAAAAAAATACAATATATAATTAAAAAAAGAACTGCTTATAATATGAAAAAATGGTTAAATAATACTGATAGTATGATTAAAGAACAAAATGCTCTTGAATTTATAACTAAATTATTTACTTATAATGAAAAATTAGATATTAAAACATTACCAAAAAATTATATTGGTTATGAATTATTATTAGACAATTATAATAGTGGAATTCAAGAAGAAGAATTTAATAAATCAATTATACCATTTATATGTTCACATTATAAGAATATAGAGGAAGTTAATTATATTAAAGAACATTTTACAATTAGTCATTTTAATATATTTGGGTCATCTTATTATGAAATATTACAATTTATAAACAAGATGTTAGAAGAAAATGATATTTAAAAATTACATTTAGTTTAATAATATTATTATTATATTATAATAATATTATATATGATTATTGGAATTATTGGATTAGGTTTTGTAGGTGGAGCTATTTATAAAAGTTTTAAAGAAAAACATATAAAAGTTGTGGGATATGATATAAATAAAGAAGTTGATACATTTAGTGATTGTTTAGCATCAGATTTAGTTTTTTTATGTTTACCAACACAATTTGATGAAACTACTAAATGTTATGATAAATCTATAATAATAGATGTTTTAAATGATCTAAATAATAATAATTACAAAGGATTAGTTGTAATTAAAAGCACAGTTGAGCCAATGTCTACTGAAACTTTACAATCTCAATTCCATAAATTAAAGTTATTTCATAATCCTGAATTTTTATCAGCAAAAACTGCTTATGAAGATTTTCACAATCAAAGTCATATAGTTATAGGTAAAAGTAGTAAATGCAATGATAAAGATTTAAAAACATTAGAACATTTTTATCATAATTATTATCCAGATGCAAAAATATCATTATGTTCTTCAACTGAATCCGAATCAATGAAAATATATTTAAATTGTTTTTATTCAGTCAAAATACAATTTTTTAATGAATTGTATTTATTATGTGATAAAACAAAAACAAATTATAATAATGTTTTAGATTTAATGTTAAAAAATAACTGGATAAATCCAATGCATACAAAAGTTCCTGGAAATGATGGTCATTTGAGTTATGGTGGTTATTGTTTTCCAAAAGATACTAATGCTTTATTACATTTTATGAAAAGTATGGATAGTCCATGTAATGTTCTTGAGGCAACTATTAATGAGAGAAATATAATGAGAGGTGATAATATTAATATTAAATACTAAAAAAACCCTTTAATAGTTTAATAATATAATCCATTTCTTCAGTTAAAATTTCACCATAGCATGGTAAATTAAATACTCTATTACAAACATCATTTGTTACAGACAAATTATGATGACGTGAAATATTTTGAAAGCATTTTTGTGTATGAAGTGGAGTTGGATAAAAGATTGCTAAATTAACTCCATTACTATTCATAAATTCAACTAATCTATCTCTAACTTCTTTATTTTCAGCTAAAATTGAAAATTGAGCCCAAGCACTAATATTATCGGACAATAAATTTTCCGATTTAATTACTTTTGGTAAAGTAATATTTGGAATATCTTTTAGATTATCCAAATAATATTTAGCACATTTATTTCTCATTTCTAAAGTATTATCAAAATATTTAAATTTAGTTAATAAAATAGATGCTTGTAATGTATCCAATCTAGCATTCATTCCTACATAATCATGATGAAAACGTTTTAATCCTCCATGAGCTCTAATTGCTCTCATCTTTTCAGCTAATTTATCATCATTTGTAAAGCAAGCACCACCATCACCATAGCAACCAAGTGGTTTAGATGGGAAAAAACTAGTGGTACTAAGTAATGTTAAATTACAACTTCTCTTACCATTATATATAGCACCAAAACTTTGAGCTCCATCTTCAATGACAGGAATATTATATTTAGATGCAATTTCATTAACTTGATCTATTAAACCAACTTGACCATATAAACTAACCATAATAATAGCTTTGGTTTTATCAGTAATTGCCTCCTCTAAATATTTATGGTTCATATTAAAGGTAGTTGGTTCTATATCAATAAAAACTGGGATAGCGTTGATTAATGAAATAACTTCAGCAGTACTAATCCAACTATGAGCTACAGTTATAACTTCATCATTAGGTTTAACATCTAAAGCTAATAATGCAATTTTGAGAGCATCAGTTCCATTTGATACACAAATACTATGCTTAACACCGACAAATTCATTTAATTTATTTTCTAATTCTTTAATTTCTGGACCATTAATAAAAATGCCATGATTTAGAACAGTTTGAATTGACTTATCAATTTCCTCTTTATGTTGAGCATATTCTCTTTTTGGGTCATACATTTGAATTGGTAACGTGATATTCATATAATATAAATAATTATTATTAGTTTAAATATATTTTAAATAATAATAATTATAATGAGTTTAAAACTTGGTTTAATTGGAGGGGGATATTGGGGAAAGAATTTAATAAGAGAATTTAATAAGATTGGTTTTTTAGATACTATTTGTGAAATAAATCCAATTCTTATCAAGCAATATAATACTGAATACCCTAATCTTTATATTACAGATAATTATCAAGAAATGTTATCTAGAGTAGATGCAGTATGTGTATCATTACCTGCTGAAATGCATTATAAGTTTGCAAAAGAAGCATTAAATAATAATAAGGATGTATATGTAGAAAAACCAATTACTTTAGATGTAAAGGAAGCAGAAGAATTAGTAATGTTAGCTAAAGAAAAAGGACGTATTTTAATGGTAGGACATTTATTACATTATCATCCAGCAATTGAAAAGATAAAAGAATTATTACCATCTTTAGGTTCAATTAAACAAATAACAGCTAATAGATTAAATTTAGGTATTTTTAGAACACAAGAAAATGTATTATGGTCTTTTGCTCCACATGATATTTCTGTTATTTTAAGTATATGTAATATTAATAATAATATGCCAGATTGGGTTCAATGCACTGGTAATTCATCATTAACTAAAGATATTCATGATATTACAAATTCAATTATGAAAATAAATGATACATATATTAATATTAATGTTAATTGGTTAAATCCATATAAAGAACAAAGAATGTCAATTATATGTGAAAAGGGAATGTTATTATTTGATGATATGGAAAAAGAACAAAAGTTAAAATTATACAGTGATTATATGAATTGGTCAAATTGTATGAACCCATCTCCTATTGCTAATAAAGTAGAACCTAAAATAATAAAGTTAAATCTTGACATGTCTCCATTAGAAAAAGAATGTAGACATTTTATGGAATGTTGTCTTAATAGAAATAATCCAATAACTGATGGTAATGAAGGATTAAGGGTTTTAAAGGTATTAAATTATTTATCTGACTCATTAAAAAAAAATCAAATTATCAAAATAAATGAGACATCTCACTCAAAGACTAGTTATAATTATTTTGCTCATGAAACTGCTATTATAGATGATGGTGCTATTATTGGAGATGGAACAAAAGTATGGCACTTTTCTCATATATGTAAAGGTGCTATTATTGGAAAGAATTGTAATATAGGTCAAAATGTGTTTATTGCAGGAGGGGCTATTCTTGGTGATAATTGTAAAGTTCAAAATAATGTTAGTATCTATGCAGGAGTAGAAGCAGGTAATTATGTATTCTTTGGTCCATCATGTGTATTAACTAATGATATAAATCCGAGAGGGATGTATAGCAAAAATGGAGAATATATTAAAACAAAATTAGAAGATGGAGTTACATTAGGAGCAAATTGTACTATAGTATGTGGAAATACAATTGGTAAACATAGTTTAATTGGAGCGGGTGCTGTGGTTACAAAGAATGTAGATAATTATAGTATAATGGTTGGAAATCCTGCAAAAAGAATTGGAACAATAGATGAGAAGGGTAATAGAAAATTAAATACACTTATTTAACCATTTCATAAACTGATAATAATTTTGAATTGCATATTACACTATCCTTTCATTTCATTCTCCTACAGCGAATGATATGTGTTAGTCGCCATTCAAAATTGATAATAATAACCTTCGGTTGTTTTGAATGTAATATTCGCTTTGCGAATTATAACATCTTTGGGTTCTGATAATTACCCATATGTATCTTTTAATACCCATTCGCAAGTGGAGTGATATTTACATTAGTATAGAAGTGAAAATATAAAATAACAAATAATAATGTTTAAATATATAAAAATATTATTAATATATGAGTAATATATTAATAACAGGAATAACTGGTTCTCTTGGAAGAGCATTATGCAAAGAATTAATAAATGATTATAATATAATTGGTATATATAATTCAGAACAAAAATATGCACATTTTAAAAGAAACATTTTATTTAAGAATATAAAATGTTATAAAATAAATTTAGGTAATATTAATAATTTAAATAGTTCAATTGATTATATAATTAAATATCATAATATCAATTATATAATACATAGTGCTGCAATGAAACATGTTGATATATGTGAAGATAATCCAATTGAAGCTATTAATACAAATATAATAGCAAGTGAAACAATTATAAAAATATCAAAACTAAATAATTTAAAAAATGTAATTGCAATTAGTACTGATAAATCAATTGAACCTTGTAATGTATATGGATATAGTAAATTATTAATGCAACAAATTGTATTAAATAATGGTTATTCTATTTATCAAGGAGCTAATTTTTTTTGGTCTGATGGTAGCGTTTTAGATATATGGTTTGAACAAATGAATAATAAAAAATCATTAACGGTTACTAATCTAGATCATGAAAGATTTTTTAATACATTAAAATATGTTTCAAATTTAATTAAAAATAATTTAGATATTAAGAATACTATATTATTACCAGAACATGTATATATAATAAAATTGAAAGATTTATTAGAAGCATTTATGGAATATTTTAATTATTATAATTATATTTTAATAGGTGCAGATAAAATTGAAAAAACGATTGAAGAATTAGATGATTCTATTTCAAACAGGATTAAATTAAATAAATATGATATTAAAAACATAATAAAAGAACATTTTGATTAAATAATATATGAATATATCATTTACAAAACCGTATATAGATGATAATATAATTAATTCAGTAATAGAAACTCTTAGATCAGGTTGGATTACAACTGGACCTAAAGTAATCCAATTAGAAAAAAAAATATGTGATTTATTTAATGTTAATCACTGTTTATGCTTAAATTCATGGACAAATGCAGCAGAAACAATTCTTAAATGGTATGGTATAAAAGAAAATGATGAAGTTATAGTTCCTGTTATGACTTATTGTGCAACTGCAAATATTGTATTACATTGTAATGCAAAAGTTATAATGATTGATGTAAATGATAATATGACTATAAATATAAATAAAATAAAAGAAAAAATAACAAATAAAACAAAAGTAATTATTCCTGTAGACATAGGTGGTTTATCATGTGAATATGATAAAATTATTGAACTTGTTAATTCTGAAGAAGTAAAATCTAAATTTTCACCAGATAATGAAAATCAAATTAAAATGGGAAGAATATTAATATTAAGTGATGCAGCACATTCTATAGGTTCTAAATATAAAAATAAATATGCGTGTAATTATGCTGATTTTACTGTATTTTCATTTCATGCCGTTAAAAATATAACAACAGCAGAGGGTGGTGCAATTTGTTTTAATTTACCAGAGCCATTTAATAATGAAGATATATATAAATATTTTAAAATATTTACATTACATGGTCAAACCAAAACAGCGATGGATAAATATGTATCAAATGCATCAAAACATAATTATTGGAAATATGATATAATAGAAGCTGGATATAAATATAATATGCCTGATATATTAGCATGTATTGCGTTAGAACAACTTAAAATATTTGAAAACTTAATAAATTTAAGAAGAAATATTTGTATAAAATATTATAATAATTTATCAAAATATTCTAATTTAATTACAATACCTTTTAGTTTAGATGATTTAATAAATTCATCATGTCATTTATTTATAGTTAGAATAAATAATTATAATGAAGATAAAAGAGATAGATTAATTAATGCAATGTCAGATTTAAATATAATGATGAATGTTCATTTTAAACCTTTACCTTTACTGAGTTTATATAAAAACTTATCATATAATATAGAGAATTATGATAATTCTAATAAAATATATCAAAATATAGTATCTTTGCCATTACATTATGAATTAACTGATAATCAAATAGAATATGTATGTTTTAATTTGATTAATTTAATTGAGCCTTAAAATGCATAATATATGTTATATTATTATCATATAATTCTGTATAATATAAATAATAATTATATTTTTTAAATAATTCTAAATAATTATGACCAAACATATATTCGCATTTGTCTACATAAGTAATATTATTACATTCAAATAACACAATATCATCTGGTATTAAATTAGTTATATTTTTAATTGCTAATTCAATATTATTAGGAGCAATATGTTGTAGACATGTCATTGTGAATATAATATTAACTTTCTTATTAAATTTCATATTTACTATATCATCTACAAATAAATAACAATTAGATGGTTTTATTTTATCTGCAACAGTAATAAATTCTTTAATAAAATCAATACCATATAATATTTTATATTTAGTAAAATTTACTAAATATCTACCAGTTCCTGTTCCAATATCTAATAAAATTGTTTCATTATTTGAAATTTTATTAATATAATTAATTATAGGTGCATTTGAAATCATTTTATTATTTCTATTTTTAATCCAATTATTTTTTCTATTATTCCAATATATTTTTAAATCACTCATTATTATAAGAATTTATATTTTTTATAAAATTATCAATAGAATTTCTATTTTTATAATATTCCATACCTTCTTTATTAATAGATATATTTTTTGCTAAATTATCTAATTTATCTAAAATATCATTCAAATCTGTTTTTACCTCAATACAATATTTTAATTCATGATTAAAAATAAAATGTAATCCAAGAGACATCATTTCAATACCAGTTAATGGTTCACCGTCATTAAATGTAATTCTCATACCACAATTAACCATTTTATAAATATCATATGTATTTTTAACAGGTTCTTTAATAAATGTACAATTATTTAATTTATTTTCTTCATTTGTTACATTTATTCCACCATGATCGTAAAATATAAATTTATATTGAGGTCTTGATTTAGCAACATTTAATATCAAATCATAATTAAAAAACTCTTTTCGTGTTTGAGGTAAATAACATGCAATTCTTAAAGTATCAAAATTAATATCAAAATTTTCATAATTATTAATAGGCAAGGGTAATACATATGTATTAATATTTAAATCTTTCTTAAGTGTTTCCATTATATTTTCATTTTCTGTAAATAAAATATATTTATTTGAATCTGATAATTTTTTTAATAATATTTGTCTATTTTTAATTGATAAAGCTTTTATTTCAAGAATATCTGTTCCAGCAAATAAAATGAAAATTTTGTTGAAAGTATTAAATAAATTATGATAATATAAATTAAATTTATGAGAAGCATATAATCCAATTAAAAATAAATTATTATTCTTAAAATCATTTTTATTATAAATATTAAGGTTTTTTGTTAATTCAAATACAATCATTTTGTCATATAAGGAAGCTATTTTATTACTAAAATATATAGCTCCGAGAGATGTTGTATAAATATAATCATTTAAATTAACATTATTAATTGGAATAGTATATATATTTGAAATAGTTTCTTTAATGTTCTTAATATTTGTAGGATTATTTAAATCTATTTGTAAAGTAGTTTTATTCTGAACTATATTTATTTTATTAATATTAGTATCACTTAATATAATTTTATGTAAACACAATTTATTAATAAAATTAATATTGTTTTTTGATATTAAATCAAAATTATAATTATCAGATTTAACTATTTTTATATAAATATACATTGTTTTATTGATAATGTTTACCATGTATTCTAATTTATCATTATAGAATTGAATAGTAATATCATCTAATTCTAATATATAATCACCTTCTTCTAAATATAATGAATGTATTTTAAAAATATTATTACTTTTAATTAAATTTATATTTACTAAATTAGTAAGGAGTGAATTATATAATGGGATATTATTATCATAAATATTATTAAAATCATTTTCTAATATTTTTTTTATATTTTTAATATAATTATTATCATTATATTTTTGAATGTGTTCTCTAACTTTAAAACTATAATAAATTAATAAAATTTTATTATTTAGAAAATATGAAATTTTATTAATTATTTCTGCATCACTCATATTTTCATTTAATATAATCATATTATTATTTAATAATAATGAAATTTGATTATTAGTATTACCAACTACTACACTACCAGATTCACTTATTTCATAATATTTTCTAATTGCGTAATCATATGTTGAACTACATGAAATTGCAATCCAACTTCTTGATATATAATTACGCAAACCATCTTCACAAATATCTGGTATAAATTTACATTGTCTCTTAATCTGATGTACTTTAAATTTATTTTTACATAAATTTAATATTCTATTACGAAATGGATATATTGATGATGTATCCCATCCATAAAATAATATATCAATATCTTTGTTCATTGTTTTTGATGTATTAAATATTGGCGAACTTAAAAAATCATGTATTATATTAAAGCTATTATAATTTAAATATTCTTTTAAAAATTGACATTCTGGACCATCTGTTATTGATATGATATTTTTAATATTATAATCATTAAAAAAATTTTTTAATTTAATTTTTGCATCTGTTTCATATAATATTGGTTTAAAATTATGTTCTTTATTTGGTTGTTCACTAAAACCTAAACTCCAATCATGTAAATCATGTAATAGTATATAATTATTTTTATTTTTAATACAATTTAATTTATTTAATATAAAATCAATTTCAAAATTATTAGTTCTTATATTTAAAGCAGAACCGTCGATTAATATTTTTTCATACTTTTCTAAATTATATTTGTCTAATTTATCCAAATTAATTATTTCAAAATTAAATTTAAGTAATTCTATTAATTTTATTTGTAATCTGCATACATAATGTTTATTTAAAATATCATCTGTTAAATATGTAATATATGCATATTTGATATTTAATTCATTTTTAAATAATTTTAATATTTCAATATTATTACAATTTATCATTAATTTAAATTTTGGATTACCTGATATTTTATATGTTATATCATTAGATGATAACAATTGAGAAATTATTTGTTTATTCTTTTTATTAATTGATATTATCTCCATATTGTTATCATCTTTTACAATATATGTTTTTTTATTTTCTATATTAATAGTCCAATTTATCATATCAAATAAATCTGTATCATAAATACATCCTGATTTAATATTATTATTATTTTCATATTTTAATTCATATACTTGATTATCTGTTATCATAAATGAATAATTACATTCTAAATAATTATATCCTAATTTCATATAATTTATTCCTGTTTCAACATATTTTAATGATAATAAATCATTCGGCATAACATATATTAAATATTTACTATTATATATTTTGCAATAAATTGATATGTCATTGTTACAATATACATAATCTATACCTAATTCAATTGCAAAATTCATATCTTCCTCATCTCTAATTCCAAATATAATAATACATTCAACTGTTTGATTTTTTAATAATAAATAATTAGTTTTAATTAATTCATAATTTTTATTTATTGGAATATATATTAATGGTTTACTATTTTTAAGATTATCATATTTATTAGTATTCATTATTATATTTTTACTTTTTGAATAATGTAATTTATAATTGTCATCTATTATATTTATTGTATTAAAATAATTTATATTTGATTCAACAATATAACCATACTTTGCAAATAGTTTAATTAATTCAATATCATCTGTTTTATAAATTTTATTATAACTAAACACATTAATTAATTCTATAATATCTTCAATAGTAGACCATGTAAAATTATTATCATGTAAATTACTTATAATTGGAATATTATTTATAATTAAATTATCTATATCACCAATATAATCATTATTTATAATACATGCAATTAATTCTGTTGTAATATTACTATCTCTTATAATATTAATATTATTAATATTTTCACTGATTATATTAAAAAAAGTATCATCAGATAGTACTAATATATTTTTCCCATTAAATTGATTATTTAATATATTATCATATGTAGTTATATTATTAATATTAACATTAATATTATTTATCTCTATTTTTGGTTGATTTTTTTTATAATAATGTAAATAAATTTCATTTAAATTATTTATTTTCAAATGATTATTAATTGCATATTCTTTTAATAATTGAGGGCTATTGATACTTTCAAATATTTTATTACATATTCTACCTTCTTTCATACCAAATCTTATCCAATGTCTTAAACCAGATTCTGGGGTTTTTATTTTTTGAAATATATCTATATATTTTGTTGAATAATAATTCCAATCAAAATAATTAGATGCCATTATATAATTAATATTATATTTATTTTAAATATAAACTAGCATAGTGGTAGAGTATTTATCTCTCCACTTGCGAATAATAGAACCATTAATGAAAGGATATGTGTTATTTGTAAGTCGTTAAAAAATCGAAGATTAAAAATCTCACATAACACATATATGAAAATTATTAGTATAGTTGGAACAAGACCACAGTTTTTAAAATTAGCAATGTTATCAAAAGAAATTGATAAAAATAATAATATAATTCATAAAGTTATTCATACAGGACAACATTATGATGCTGAGATGTCGGATAATATTTTTGATATTTTACATATTAAAAAGCCAGATTATTTATTAAAATTGGATAATATATCTTCAATTAATAATATTTCAAGTATGATGGTTAATATCGAAAAAATATTGATTGATGAAAAACCAGATAAAGTTGTAGTATTTGGTGATTGCGATACAACATTAGCAGGTTCATTAGTAGCAAAGAAATTAAAAATTTATTTAGTTCATATAGAAGCAGGAATGCGTAGTTATAATAAAAATATGCCAGAAGAAATTATACGAATAATGACTGATAATATATCAGATTTATTATTATGCTCTACATATGATTCAATTGAAAATTTAAAAAAAGAGAATATTACTAATAATGTACATTATGTTGGAAATTTACAATTAGAACTATTAGACTATGCATCTAATAATTTTAATAATACAAGTATATTAAATGATAATAATTTAGACATTGATAATTTCATTCTTTTAACAATACATCGTGAATATAATACAAATAATATAATGATAACAAACATATTTAATGAATTAAGTAGATTAAATAAAAAAATTGTATTTCCAATTCACCCAAGAACAAAAAAAGTAATAGATATAAATAATATTAATATTCCTACTAATATAATATTAATAAAACCTGTAAATTATTTAGATATGACAATATTAGAAAGAAATTGTTCTTTTATTATAACTGACTCAGGAGGAATACAACCAGAAGCATGGTATTTAGGTAAAAAATGTATTATTATGAGAACAGAAACAGAATGGTATGAACCAATTAAAAATAATAATAATATATTATATGATTATAATATTCCATTAAATGAATTTATAAATAACTTTTTAAAAATTCAAATAATTAAGCCAAATATTGAAATTTATTCTAGTAAATTAATAATAGAATATATTAATCTTTATTAGTTAAATGTGTAAATGTTTGATTTATACCAAATTTTTTATAATACTCTATAGTATTTTTAACACCTGTATCTAAATCCATTTCTGTTTTCCATTCAAATGTATTATTAGTATGTGAAGGATCTAATAAAATAGAAGGAGCATCATCTGGGTTTCTTTCTCTTTCTTCTACAGGATATTCAACATTAAGAGCTTTAATCGTCGCATCAAACATTTCTTTTATAGAAATATCTTTACCAGAAGAAATATGATAAGTGCCTTGTCCTTTACCATTTATTGCTTTTATTACAACATTTACTAAATCATCAACATATACAAAATCTCTACGTGTATTAACAGTGAAACATGATTTATTAGATGTTATTCTTTGATAAAATGTAGGCAATGGTCCACTTATATTACGTGGTCCATATACATTTGCTAATCTAAATGTAACATAATTTAATCCAGATAGATGAATGTATTGTTCTGCAGTTGTTTTACTAATTGAATAGCTTGAACCTTCTGGGAGAATTGGATGGTCTAAATTAATTGGATTTTGAAGAGGTTTAGTTCCATAGCATAAAGCAGTTTGAAAATAAATAAATCTTTTAACATTAAATTTAATTGATGCTTGAACTACATTAATAGTACCAATAACATTTGATAAAGCATCTTGATGCCAATTAGAAGGATCTTTATATGAAGCAGCTGCATGAACAACTACATCGAATTGATTTTCTTCTAATAATTTAAATACTAATTCTCTATCAGAAATAGTTCCTTCAATTATAACCAAGTTTTTATGTTGAACCAAATTATCCCTTCTACCTGTTTCATAATTATCAATAACAACTACGTTATGTCCTTCTAATAATAATTTATCTGTTAAATGTGAACCAATAAAGCCTGAACCTCCTGTAATAAATACTTTCATATATATATATTAAATATAATTATAATCTATGTAAACTAATTTAAATAAATAATAATAAATTCATTTATATAAAATGTTTAATAATCAAAAAATACTTGTAATTGGTGGAGCAGGTTTTGTAGGTAGTAATTTATGTTTAAAATTATTAGAATATGAACCTAAAGAAATTTGGATAGTAGATAATTTATTATCTGCAGATATAGAAAATATTGTTAAAACTAATAAAATTAAATTTATTTATGGTTCAATATCAGATGATAAAATAATATTAAAATTACCATTAGATTTTGATTATATATTTCATTTAGCAACATATCATGGAAATCAATCAAGTATTCATAATCCATTAGAAGATCATGAAAATAACACATTGACTACATTAAAAATATGTGAATATTTTAAAAATTCAATAAATTTAAAAAAAATAGTATATGCATCTGCTGGATGTGTAGTTGCAGAGAAAACATATAATGAACCAAATGCAACAACGGAAGATACAAATGTATCTTTATATTTAGATAGTCCATATCAAATGTCAAAAATATTTGGTGAATTTTATGGTAATTATTATTTTAAACATCATAATTTACCATTTGTTAAAGCTAGATTTCAAAATGTGTATGGACCACGTGAAATATTAGGAGCGGGTTTATGGAGAGGCACAAATGCTACAGTTTGGAGAAATGTTACACCCACATTCATTTGGAAAGCATTAAATGATATGCCATTAAGTTTAGATAATGCAGGTGAAACAACTAGAGATTTTATTTATGTAGAAGATATAGTTGATGGGTTAATCTTATGTGCATTTAATGGAAAACCTAGTGGTGTATATAATTTAGCATCAGGTATTGAAACTAAAATAAAAACATTAGCTGAAACTATTATTAATATTCTTAATAGTAAATCGGAATTAGAATTAAAACCACAGAGATATTGGGATAATTCAGGGAGAAGATATGGAGACCCAACCAAATCAGAAAATGAAATAGGATTTAAATGTAAATATGATTTAACAGAAGGACTAAAGAAAACAATTGAATGGACTTTAGATAATAAACATTTAATAAATAAATGTATAAATAATCATAATTTTTATTTATAAATATATATAATGGATAAAATAATATATATAGATTTTAATAAATTTGATGAATATCAAACACATAGACAATCCTTAACAGAAACTACATCTAACTTTGAAGATACAAAATATGACTTGTATAAAAATGAAATTAAACAACAATTAAATTTAAATAATAATCAACTTGATTTTAAATCAAATAATATTTATACAGTTGTAACAGAAAATGTTACATTTGATGTTGGTAACCAAATTTTAAAAATTATAAATAATGAATTTAATAATATATTTATTAATAATATATTATATATTAAAAATATATGTAATCTAAATGATTCAATTGGAAAACCAAAATTATATTGTTATAATTTTTTGGAAACAATAGCACCTACTAATTTAAGATATATTTATCATTCATTTTTAATATTAACACATATAAAAGAAAAAAATTTAAATAATGTTTCTATTATTGAAATAGGTGGAGGATATGGTGGATTATCATTATTTGTAAATAAATTAAGTACTTTATTTAATATTAATATTAAATCATATACAATATATGATTTACCTGAAGTATGTGAATTAATTAATAAATATTCAAATGCATTAAATTTAAATATAACTACTGCAAATGTAAATGATAATATATCTCATGAAACGAGTTTTTTAATATCTAATTATGCTTATTCTGAATTACCAATTAATATAAAACAATTATATATAGATAATATTTTTAAATATATAAATAATGGTTTATTAATATGGAATTATGTTCCATTTGATATTAAATATTTAAAAGAAATTAATATTGAAAATAACATAATAGTTGATATAGAAAACTATTCAAATAAAGATTTAATTATTAAATTTTGATTTTAGAATAGTTTCATAATTGTTTTTGAATTGCACATTATCCAATTTATCGTTTTATTAAATTATTAATATTAAATAATTTAATAATGTGTGGAATTAATGGTATATATAATTTAAGTAATAATATAATTGATATAAAACAAAATTTATTAAAAATGAATAAATTATTAAAACATAGAGGGCCAGATGGAGATAATATATGGATAAAAAACAATATTGGTTTTGGACATGTTAGATTAAGTATTATTGATTTAACAGACAATGCATCTCAACCAATGACTGTTAATAATTATACAATAACATTTAATGGAGAGATTTATAATTATAAAAAATTAAAAGATGAAATTAATTATTGGAATTTTCAATCAAATTCAGATACAGAAGTTATAATAGCTTTATATTCTAAATATAATGAAAAATGTGTTGATTATTTAGTTGGAATGTTTAGTTTTACTATATGGGATCACAATAATAATAAATTATTTTGTGCTCGTGATAGATTTGGTATTAAACCTTTCTATTATTTATTTCAAGACAATATTTTTTATTTTGCATCAGAAGTAAAAGCATTATTACCATTTTTAAATAAATTAGAAGAAGATATAGATGGAATAACAGAATATTTAATATTTCAATATAGTATTAGTAATAATATTATGATAAAACACATTAAACAATTATTACCAGCACATAATTTAATTATAGAAAATAATATGATTAATATAAATAAATATTGGGAATTAGATTATAATAATAAAATAGAATTAACAGAAGAAGAATATTGTAAAAAAATTAAAGAATTAATAGATGAAAGTATAAATTTACATTTAGTAAGCGATGTTCCTATTTCAAGTTATATAAGCGGTGGTTTAGATTCTAGTATTATAACATTACTTGCATCAAAGAATATTAAATTAAATTATTTATTTCATGGAAATTTTGTAGAATATCCAAATTGTGATGAATCTTATTATGCTAAAATTATAGCAAATCAAATAGATATTGATATAAAAATAAAAAATATAAATTATGATGATTTTAAAGATAATATTAAAAAAATTATATATTATTTAGATTATCCAATTGCTGGTCCAGGGTCTTTTTGTCAATACATGATATCTTTATTAGCAAGTAAATATACAAAAGTAATTTTAGGAGGTCAAGGTGCAGATGAATTATTTGGCGGTTATGTAAGATATTTAATACCATATTTAGATAAATGTATAAATGACTCCATTAATAATGAGAATAATAATCTACTTAAATTAATACCAAATATGAAAATATTAAATGAATATAAATCAATGATAAAACATTTTTTTAGTAAAAATATGTTTGGTAAATTAGATGAACAGTATTTTTTTTTAATTAATAGAGCAAATGAATTAAATGATGTAATAAATTGGGAATATTTATCAAAAGAAAAAATTTATGATTTGTATAAAAAAAAATTTAATAATAGTAAAATACCAGAAACTGATTATTTTAATAAAATGTTACATTTTGATTTAGAATATTCTTTGCCTGGATTATTACATGTTGAAGACAGAGTAAGTATGGCCTGTGGTATTGAATCACGAGTACCATTTATAAATCATAATATTATTGAATTTATTTCAAAAATACCAGAACAAAATAAAATAAATTATGGGGATACTAAACATCTTTTAAAAAAAACTTTTAATGAATTATTACCAAATGAAATAAAAGATAGAAAAGATAAGATGGGATTTCCAGTTCCATTAAATGAATGGTTTAAAAATGAATTAAAAGATTTTTTTATTGAAACAATGAAGAGTCTAAAAAATAGAAAAGTTAAATTTTTAAATATAAATGAAGATTTTATTAATAATATAAATACAAATTCAATATTTACTAGAAAATATTGGATTTTATTTAGTTTAGAATTGTGGTATCAAAATTATTTTGATATTTGAGCATGATGCTGTTTAACTACACTATCCTTTCATTAATGGGTCTTTTAATACCCATTAAAACCTTTGGTTCTATTATCCGGAAGTGGATGGATACTCAATTGTAAGAATCAATTATTTCATCTAAATATTTAATAAATGTTTCATATGAATATTTATTTGATAATATAATATCATTATATGCTTTATCTGCAATTTGTTGTAAAAAATTATCATCTTTAATTTTATTTATTACCTCTTCAATATTTGAATAATCTTTCTTCAAAGATATATAATGAATATCAGGTTTTAATATATAACCATAATTTCCTTCATACATTATTAATACAGTGCCTACAGAAATTGCTTCAAATATTTTAGGAGAAACATGTTCTACATTTAATTCTTCTTTAATTTTAAATATAATTTTAGCATTATCATAAGAATAGTTAGAATTTGTATCAACTGGTAACTTTATATTATTTAACCAAATATCTATTTTATTTTCCATCTGATTATCATAATTTAATACATTTGAACCAGTTAATGTAGCTAATGTTGTTTTTGAATTAGATAAATATTCGATCCATTTATCTGTATAAATTCTTTTATCTTCTTTCCATTCTATATCATGTTTTAAATTATTTTTTTGACAAAATTTTTTCATATCAATTCCAATATTTAATTTATCTTGACCTAATATACCATATTTATAATGTAAATGTCTACCTCTATAAAATACATCTATTTTTTTCTCATTTATTTTTTTAAAAAAGTTTTTATATTTTAATGATGTAAAACCAGTCATAATACTTATATAATCTACATTATTATTTTTATAAATTTTAAAAATATCATTTCCTCTCATACAAGTTAATACTATATTAATATTAATACTTTGTATAATTTTATTTAAATAATTTATATCATAATATTCATCTTGTATTATACAAATAATTAATCCTTTATGTTTATTTATTTTTTTTTTAAATTCATAAATGGATAAACTATGCATAATATCATATGATATAATTATAATACCATCTGTTATTCTAAAATTATCATTTAAATCATAGTATATTATATTATTTTTACTAAATAATTTAAAAGATGATATATAATCTTTGATTGTATTTATATAAAAAAGTTTATTATTATGAATAACATAAATATTTTTTATATTATCATTTAATAAATTATTATTAATTTGTAAATTAAAAAATCCAAAATATTTTTTTAAATATTTTAATATATTATTTAAATCTTTATTCATAATAGGTAAATACATACCTTTATAATATTTTTCATAATATTCATTTAATGATAGTATATTTTTTAGACTAGTATAAGATTCTATTATAGCACTTCCATTATATAAACCATAATTATTTTTATCTAATATTTCTTCCATAATTTTATTTCTTCTACATATTATAAATTTATCATATATTAAAAGATTTTTAATATTTAATTCAATTGAATCATTCCAATTTGTAATTGCTAATACATCACATATGTCAATATATGAATTTTTATCAATTTGATTTATTTCTAATATTTTAATAAAATCATTATTTAATATATTATTATATAATTTATCAGGTAATTCTATTTTACAATCTTCATATTTTAGAATCATTAAATAAGATTCTATTCCTATATTTCTTAATTCTTTAATTACTTCTATAAATAAAATAGGATAGTTATCTATATTAATATTTCCATGTATACCTATAATAAATGAATTTATTGAAAATAATTTAGTTTTTAATATATATTTATCTAATCTTTCTTTATAAATACTTTTATTATTAATATTTTTTAAATAATGCATATGGGAGACACATAATTTTAATTTATTATCTATTGAATATTTTTTTATATTAATATCTTCAAATAGTTTATTACAAATTCTATTTTCTTTCATACCAAATCTAAGCCAATGTCTTTTAGCTTTATCTTCATTTAAAATACCAGCTTTTCTCAAGTCTTCATACCGATTTATATAATATTCCCAATCAAAATAATCCATTATTATTATTTATATTTTTATTTACCAAAAATTACCAATTCTATCTTTTAAAATAATTCTAGTTAGTACCTTTCCACTTGCGGATAATATGGGTAACTGAGAACCCAAAGATGTTATAATTCGCAAAGCGAATATTACATATATAACCAAAGGTTTTAATTAATTAAAAGACCTATCAATGAAAGGATAACTTGTAACTTAAATTTTACACGTAAATATTGGATATTATTTAGTTTAGAACTATGGTATCAAAATAATTAATAAATGATTTGTAAGAATATCTATCTGATTTAATAATATCATCATAAGCTCTGTCTGCCATTTGTTGTAAAAAATTATCATCTTTAATTTTATTGATAATATCATCTATATTAGAATAATCTTTTTTAAGAGAAATATAATGAATATCTGGTTTTAAAATATACCCATAATTTCCTTCATACATGATTAATACTGTTCCAACTGAAATAGCTTCAAATATTTTTGGTGAAACTAATTCTAAATTTAATTCTTCTTTTATATTAAATAATGTTTTCGCATTTTCATATGAATATAATGAATTTTCATCTACTGGTAATTTAATATTGTTAAGCCAATTATTAATATTATTATATAAATAATCATTTTTATTTATGACATTTGAACCAGTTAAAGTAGCTAATGTTATTTTTGAATTTCCTAATATTTTTAACCATTCATCAGAATAAATTTTTTTAGATCCTTCCCATTCTATATCATTATTAATATTATATTTATTACAATAATATTTCATTTTAATACCTATATTTATTTTATCTTGACCTAATTCACCATATTTATAATGTAAATTATTTCCTCTATAAAAAACAGTTTTTTCTTTATCTTTTATTTTTTTATAAAATGAATTATTTATTGATGAATATCCTGTTAAAATACTATAATATTTTATGTTTTCTAAATTATATATTTTATTTATATCATTTCCTTTAAGACAAGTAAATACAATATTAAAATTAGTATATTTAAGAAAATGATTTATTTTATCGATATCATAATATTCATCCTGAATTATAGCTATTTTAATGTCTTTATAATTTTTAAAAAAATAATATAATTTATAATAATAAATTTCGTTTAAGACAATATTATGAATAATATCATTAGATAATACAATTATACCAGATTTTATTGATAAAATTAATTTAATATCTTCTGATATGCAATAATATTTTACATTATTTATGCTATATTTTTTAAATGATAAGTTATAATCCTCTATTGTTTTTATATACATGTTTTTTTTATTGTAAATATAATTAATTTCTTTTTTTATATTCATTTTTATTTGTAAATTTACCAAATTTACAAAACCAAAATAATATTGAAGATAAGATAATATATTTTCAATTTCATAATTAATATTAGGAATATATTCTAGTTTATAATATTTTTCATAATAATCTTCCACAGTCATGTTATTTTTAATATATTTAAATGATGGTATATTTATTATACCATCATATATTCCAATGTATTTTTCTCCTAATATTTCTATATTTTGTTCTGATTTTTTACATATAATTGGTTTATCACATAATAATAATTGGTCTATTAATAAATCTTCAATATTATTTAAATGATTCCAATATGAAATTGCTAACAAGTCACAAATTTTCAAGTAATTCAAATTTTCATTAAATTTAATATTTATTGTTTTTACCCAATCATATTTATTTATTTCTTGATATAATTCTATCGGAATATCAAAATCCATTTCATCATTTTTTATAATTAACAAGTATGCATCTAAATCAATTTCTCTTAGTTTTTTAATAACTTCTAATAATATTATAGGATAATTATCAATTGTTATATTTCCATATATACCAATAATAAATGAATTTGATGGAAATAATTTATATTTTAATTGTTTAATTTCATTATTTGATAATAATTTAAACTCATTTAATTTAAAATCTTTAACATCTAATATTTTTTTCTTTTTTAATACATTATCAAATTGTTCATCCTCTAATATATATTTATATAATAAACTATTTTTATTTTGTAATTCTAATAATAAACCTAATGAATTACATAAAATATATTCTTCATTAATATTTATTTTAATATTTCTATTTAAATTATTCAAAATATCAGATGGAATATCTTTTTTGCTATAAATTTGTTTATTTATATCATAAAAATTATTTATATTATACTTATTAATGTTTTCAACATTTGTTTTTTGATGATTTTTATAATAATGGCTATAAGCATTTTTAAGATTTTTAAATTTATTATATGATAAATATTTTTTAATATTAATATTTTCAAATATTTTATTACAAATTCTACCTTCTTTCATACCAAAATTAATCCAATGTCTTTTAGCTTTATCTTCATTTAAAATACCAGCTTTTCTCAAATCTTCATACTGATTTATATAATATTCCCAATCAAAATAATCCATTATATAATTATATAAATTATTTACTAAAAATTATAATAAATATCGTTTGATTTTGATATTAACCTAAATTGTAAATAATTTAAAATCTAAGATTATCCTTTCATTAATGGGTCTTTTAATATCCAAAAAAATAATATTTATCAGAATTGATAAATATTATTTTTATTGATTAAAACATTTGGTTCTATTATCCGCAAGTGGAGAGATAACTTTGGTTAAAAGACCAATTAACCGTAGGCAAATATTATGAAAGGTAATGACAACCTTCAGTTTTTTAAATTCAAAATTGAAAAAGTTTACATAAATATAATCTAATGTTTTCTAATTCTTCATCTTCATAATGTGAATTAATAATATTATTTTTAATTATATCTAAATCTTCTGGTTTTACTTCATTAATAGAAGAATAATTAAACTCTTCTATTTTATGTGAATATTTTACATAAAATGTATATGGGATAGTTCCTAATAAATATAAATAATAAATTAACCAATTGGCTTCTTTAAAATTATATCTATTATAATTTTCTCTTTCAACAATAGGAGAATTAATTAAATTCAAATATTCATCACCTATAGTATTAGTATCAAAATTAGATCCAATATTTAAAATATTTTTAGCTTCATCTTTTGTTGTTAATCCACTTCTTATTTTAGCAGATAAATAAACAATTCTTTTATCAATACCAAATTTTTTAGGTAACAAATAAGAACCTATAAAATCAGTATAAATATTTTCACCATGTTTATATCCATAAGATTCCCAACCAATAAATTCTTTCATTTCTTCATCTAATTTAAATCTATCTATATTTTTATAATGAAATGGTCTAAATTGTTCTATACCTAATTGAGAATAATGAAATTGATCTTGAAATGTAAACAATGGATAGTTTTCTAATTCTTTATTAAAAAATCTTTTGTAAATATCCTTAATATATTTAGCATCCATATAAGTCCATTTTAATGGTGTAGAACCTTCAGTTTTATAACAATGTCCATTTAATATATATTTAATATTATATTTTTCAGCAGTTTCATACATAATTTTTGTCATAGCAATATCATTTGGAATATCACAATCAGGTGTTCCTGCCATTAAAAATGCTTTATTTAAATTATCATATTCTTCTTTATTAACATAATATTCAATGAAATCTACATTTAATTTTTTTATTAATTTCATCATATTTTGAGTAGCAATTTGTGTATTCCAATGATTATTAAAATGAATAACTAATGGTTTTAAATTCCATTTTTTAACAATTGTATATAATAAAGTACTACTATCTAAACCACCAGATATACCCAATATACAATTATATCTACCTTGATAATTTTTAATTTTTTCTAATGTTGAATTAAAATCAACACAATTTGTTTCAATTGTCTTATGTAATACACAAAAATTACATACTTCATTTTTTATTTCAGCTATATCATCAGTCATTAAACATACTTTACACTCCATTATTATATTAATATATTATATTATATTAATATATTATTTATTATTAACCGAACAATAATCATTTTTAAATTCTTCTAATTCTGGAAATTCTATTTGAATTTTATTTAATATATTATTATCTAATAAAATTGTTCTAATATAAATAATTTATTTATTAATATTAAAATCCTCAAAAATCTTATTACAAATTCTATTTTCTTTCATACCAAATTTAATCCAATGTCTTTTAGCTTTATCTTCATTTAAAATACCAGCTTTTCTTAAGTCTTCATACAGATTTATATAATATTCCCAATCAAAATAATCCATTATTATTTATATTTTATTTACCAAAATTACCAATTCTATCTTCTGAAATAATTCTAGTTAGTATATAATCAATTATTTTAATATTTAATTTTATTTTTTTTAATAAACCAGTAATAAAAATATAATCACTACATTGTCTATCTACCCATCTAGATTTTAATTTATATTTACTATTAAAACTATAAGCACAACCACTAATATGTCCTTTTTTAATTACATTACTTTTTGGACAAATTAATTTATCTGGTCTCATAAATTTCCAGATAATTAAATCATTTTCATTAACAATATTTTCATTTAGTATATTTAATGAATTATTATGGCTCATCATATCATCATCATCTAAATACATTATAAAACCATCTGTAACTTTATCCATCATCGTATTTAAATATAAATTATGCTTAAAATATTCTTTACTAGTTGTTGACATTGGATATATTTCTATTTTATCATTATCTTTATAATTATTTAAATATTCTAAACTTTCTACTTTATCATATCCTATTATTACTTTATAGTTTGAATAATTTTGGTTCAATATGCTTTCAATACATTCTTTAAAATATGTTGGACGGTTTGATGTTCTTACTAAAATATTTATTTTATCTTCAGATTGTTTTTTCTTTACATAATTAGATGATTGTTCTTCTGCTATTTTAATAAACTCGTCCATATTTTCTTTCATTTTATTTAAACAACATGCCAAGTTTACTTTACTACCATAATCAATCCAATGATTATATGCTTCTTTTTCTGTCGCAAATGTTAAATTAGGATATGTTTTCATATAAAATTTCCAATCAAAACAATTATTCATTATAATAATTTTCATTTTTTATGATAAAAAACGAAGATTAATAATTACCATATTGATACTTGATTGTAGCAATATCCTTTCATTTGCGGATAATAAATAATCCGCAAGTGGAGGGATAAAGATTGTTAATATTTACTTAATTTATGTTTTATATAATCTTTTACTAAACTTTTTTGAATTTTTAAATCATACCAATTAGTATTTCCTTTTCTTACAAATATTTTTAATATTTTATGCATTATTTCATAACCATCTGGACCTTTAAGATATTTCTTAAATTTCTTTAATTTTTTAAATGATTTATCATTATCTATCCAATCAAGAGTTTTATCTAAAAAATATAATGTTTCCATATGTTGTAAATTATCATCGTTATTAACATCTTGATATTTATGATATGTTGTTATTAAAGGAGGGGCTGGATAATATTTAAATGTTTTTTGAGGTACTTGAGATATTTGGGGTACTTGAGATATTTGAGGTACTTGAGATATTTGGGGTACTTGAGATATTTGGGGTACTTGAGATATTTGGGGTACTTGAGATATTTGGGGTACTTGAGATATTTGGGGTACTTGAGATATTTGGGGCACTTGAGATACTTGCTGTTGATATTGTGTTTGTGTATATGTTGATATTAAATTTGGAGTTGGTGATTGAATAGATTGTGGTCTTTGTATTGGTACTGGATCAAATTCAGCTGGATATGAACTCATTATATATTACAATATAATATTATTATTAATTAAAAATATATTCAGTTAAATTTAAATTAAATGATTCTGGATTAGTATTTTTGAACCAGGTATTTATTTTAGTTTGTAAATAATCATCATCCACTTTATTGAAATATTTTTTGCCTATTTTTTTATATATACTATTTAAAATTCTATTATTATTTTTTAATTCATTGAAATTTAATCTAATCCAAACCATTAAAATCCTATTTATTGTTTCAAATGTTTTATCAGTGTTAATATTATCATCTAACCATTTAATCATACTATCTATTGAATTAATTTTATAAATTGATAACATTTGTTCCATATTTAAATTTAAATATGGTACTGTCATATAACTTTGTATATCTCTATCAGATAATTTAGTATCTTCATCATACGATACTGGTTTTACCATATATGGTTTATTATTTACGTAATGTAATTCTGTCGGACATATTTTTTTTGGTCCTTTATTTAATACTAATTCTAATGAGATAGGATGTAAAAAAAATTCATTAGTGTCAATACTATTACCAACACATTTAACAGGGCGATTTGTCATTATAATCTATTAGAAAATCAATTTATTTATAAATATAAAATTCGTTATAATTAAAAAAGATTATATTTATAATTTAATGAGTGAAACTTCTTCTCTTAATTATTCTGATAATTCTGAAACTAGTTCTAATATATCTAGAGGTAGTTCTTATTTAACATCTTCAAGTGAAAATAATAATATTGATTTAACTGGAGATATTATTAATAATTATAATATTATTTCATCACTTGGTAAAGGTTCATATTCTAGAGTATGGTTAGCTTATAATATTGCTGATAATAAATATTATGCACTTAAGGTTCAAAATCCTGATGATTTTGCTGATGGTAAAGATGAAATAAATATATTAAAAAAAATACCAAAAGATGAACCTTATATTAATAGATTAGTTGAATATTTTGTCGAAACTAGATTTGTTAATGATGTTCCTACTAATTTTATTTGTTCTGTTTATAATTTATGTGCTGGTAATTTAGATGGTTTAGCTAGAAAAGGTAAATATAAAAATGGATATCCTGAACATATAATAAAAAAAATATTTAAACAAGTATTACTAGCGTTAGATACTGTTCATAATAAATTAAATGGATTTCATGGTGATGTAAAACCAGATAATATTTTATTATGTGGATTAAATGATAGAGATAACAAGTACATTAAAATGTATAATAAACATAATTTTTCAGAAATATATAATAAAACAAAAAAAGAATATATGTTAGAAAAAAAATTAAAAAAATTAGACCCTGCTATGAAATCGAGAGTTAGGAAAAAAATACACTCAGCATTAATTGAAATGATGGATGAAAATGAAGAAAGTCAATATTTATGTGACGATAAATACATAGAAGATCCTATAATTAAATTGACAGATTTTGGATTTTATTGTCACAAGGATGAATTTTTTCATGAACCATTTGGGACAAGATATTATATGGCCCCTGAAATTATTGTAATGGCTGATTGTAGCGAAAAAGTAGATATATGGGCTTTAGGTTGTATGTTGTATGAATTAATGACTGGTGAAATATTGTTTGACCCACATAGTGATGACCTTGGTTCAACAGATTATCATCATTTAGAAATGATTATTAACTTTTGTGGAGAATTTAATGGTTTATTCCAATCAGGTAAATTTTATAAAAAATTCTTTAAAAATGATAAATTAACAAATATGGTATATGATGATAATTTTAAATTATCAACTTTTGATAAAATAAATGCAAGATTATTAAACCATAAGATTAATAATAAGCATGTATCTAGATTGATTGAAAGTATGCTTCAAATCAACCCAAAGAAAAGACCTTCAATTAAGGATATTTTAAAGAATGGCTGGTTAAATTAACCGGCTAATGAATAGATTTCGATATTAATAAGATCATAATCATAATCAATATTATTACAATTATTTAAAGTTTTTGTATAGAGTGACATATTAATTCATAATAAATGGTATTTAGTATTTATATTTTCAATTTTTATTTTTACCACAAATAACTTTTAATCTTACAATCATTTTTTATGATTATCTATCACATTCACTAAAGATGAATATTTTTAGTATAAATATTGAATTAAACATTATTTATTATATTATATTATAATATAATGAATTATGATGATGAAGAAATTGTTCTTGAAACTGATGATGTTATTGATGAGCCATTAAATGCTGAAGAAAATGATATAGAACCAGAATTAGATACTGAATTTGAACATGAAAATGAAACTAATTATGATGATACAGAAGATGTAGATAATGTTATTAATAAGATGGATAAGATTGATGAAAATGATGATAATGATTGTATTGATATAGAAGAACCAGAAATTAATATAACTGATATAGTTGTTCCACCAGAAAAAAGAACTTCTAAAAACAAAATGACTAGATATGAATTTGTTAGAATTATTGGAGAAAGAGTAATGCAATTAACGAAAGGAGCTAAACCATTAATTAAACAAAATAAACAATCGATGGAACTTTCTTATAAAGAGATTGCCATTGAAGAATTGAAAGTTAATATGATACCTTTTAAAATAAGAAGATTTGTTAAAGACCATTATGAAATTTGGAAAATTGATGAATTAAATAAAAAACATTTAGAACCTCTATTTTATTAGAGGTGATAAATATTAGAACCATTATTTTATTAGAGGTGATAAATATTAGAACCATTATTTTATTAGAGGTGATAAATATTAGAACCATTATTTTATACTTTCCAACTACTATAGCAAATTCCACAGACATAATTTGTTAAATATAAATCTTTTTCTCTAAAAAATACTGCTTCTTTATTAGTATCATCTTTATGTGATATACAATTTATATTTTTACAAGTATAATCACGTGTCCGTGGATAAATTGGATTTAAAAATAATAGTTTATTATCATCCATACTTCTATAAACACTATAGACTGAATCAACATTTAATTGATACAGTCTAATAGTTTCATTTATTTTCTTTTTATAGTTACAATTATTGCATTTAAACATAATACCACCAATTGATGAAATGGGACTAAATAATACTTTAATTTTATCTTTTTCATCCTCATCTAATTTTATATAATGATGATTATTTTCTAAATCTTCTAATTTAAAATCAGCTTTATAATTATTTAAATTTTTTCCCGCTTTTAGACGTTTTAATGCACTTTCTACATTATCAAGACTTTTACGAGTATCTTCTTCAGGCTTATCATCTGCTCCAGCCTTTGAAATATCAAAACTATAGTTGCACTTGGGACAAAAATACATTATATTATTATATTATATAATTTATTATTCTTTAATCAATTTTTCTAATATAAAACTTTAGTTTTATATTAGAAAAATTAGGTGAAGGAGCCATGGCGACTGAAATCAATTTTTTATTTATATAAATCAAAGATTTACATAAATGATAATTAGGCGATAATAGAAGTTCAATTTTTATTATTATTGAAAACTCTAAATTATCAGATGAAGATTATTAAAATGCATTTTTTGAAATTAATTGTTTTATATATGTTTTATTTATACAAGAGAAATATTCAGTACCAATGTGTGTTTTTTGAATAATAATTTTATTATTATTTAATATATTTAATATTTTCTTTTCAATAATATTACAATTATCTACTTCCAATACTAAAATTATTTTTGCTTCTTTTCCATGTTCTTTTAATCTTTCATAAATATTTCTAGTACTTTTACCAAATTTATAAATAGTTTCCTCATTATTTACATCATATTTTTCAATTAAATAAATATAATTATGCTTTTTATTTTTATTATATTTTTTATTATTTGATAGTCCTAATGGTAATTCAATTGAATTATCTGAATATAAATCTAATTTTGTGTCTACTTCTGTCGCTACTTCTGTCACTACTTCTGTCTTTACTTCTGTCGCTACTTTTGGTACTACTTTTGTCGCTACTTCTGGTACTACTTCTGTTGCTACTTCTGGAACTACTTTTGGTACTACAAATTTTATTTCTATTTCTGTTTCCATATATTTTTTATAACACACTTTATTTTCATGATGCCATAAACTATGTCTATTTGCCAATTTTTTATAACAATATTTACAATTAAATGTTTTTTCTTTTTGAACTTTTAAATGATAATTTTTATTATGTTTCCATAGTCCACTGTTTGTTTTGAATTCAAGTTTACATTCATTGCATTTATATAATGTCATTATTATATTATTTCCTATATTTTTAAATCTGTTAATGATTTTAATAACAATAAATATATTTAGAGTGGTATATATTTAAAATGCCAATTTCTCAACAAAAAATAACACATAACTTAACCCATTATATAGGAAGAAAGTGTATCTAAAAACGAACAAAATAACAAAATTGAATAATATCATTAACCTTTTATATTTTATATAATAAAACTAAAGTTATTATTTAAAGAAAAAACTTTAGTTTTATTTTTTACATGGATTTAGCCTATATCTAGTATAAACTAATATCACCAATAGTCCATATTAGGGGTGGTCAAAAATTTTGAAAAATAATATTTAAAAATATCATTCTTATCATAATATAATATGACTTTGAAAGATGATGCCAAGAAGATTAAGCAAAAAATCGATGAGTTATTGAACGAGAACCGTACTGCTAAAGGCATGAGTGAATTCACACATGTTAGTATGGGAGGTATAACATTTCCAGGTAAATTTAATTTTGCAGATAAAAATAAAAGAGAAAAATTGGCAAAATATTTAGCACAAGCTAATGAAAAAGGTGTTGTTTTTTCAATTGCAGAGAAATTACAAACATTTGCCCCAATTATGGTTGATATAGATTTAAGATATCCAAAAGATGGTGTTAAAGAAGATTTTGAAGATATGAACCATTTATATGATGATAATATGATTTTTAAAATTGTAGATAATTATAGAAAAGCAATTAAGCATTATTTAAATGTATCTGATAATGAAGTACAATGTTTTATATTTGAAAAAAATAAATTCGGACAAAAATCAGGTGAAGCATCTGATGGTATTCATATGATTTTCCCCTATATTGTAGCAAATAATAAAGTTAGACATCTTATTTTCAAGTATGTTTATGATAAATTAATGAATGAAGATACGGACGAACCGTTATTTTCAAAATATTCTAATTTTTCTTCAGTATTAGATGATAAAATTATTTCAACTAATCCATGGTTAATGTATGGATGTGCTAAACCAAATGGTGAACCATATAAACTTACAAGAATTTTAGATGTTGATAATGATGAAATAGATTTAGATACAATTGGTGGAGTAGTTGATATTGTTAAATTAATAAGTATGAGAGATGAACGTTGGGAAGAAGATAATGCTACACCATTTAATGATGATTATGATGAAGATAAAATTAATGGATTATATATTGAACATTTCAGTTATGGTGGTGATAAAGATGATCCTAATGATATGTATGAATTAATTCCTGATGATAAATTAGATTTAATTGATAAAGCAATGAAGATGACAGAATTGTTATCTTCAAAGAGAGCTGATAATTATTTTGAATGGTTACGCGTTGGTTGGGCTCTTCATAATACTCATCGTTGTCTGATTGATACATGGGTCCAATTTTCAAAGCGCTCAAGAAAATTCAGTGATGGCGAATGCGAAAGATTATGGGCTAGTATGAAGGATGATGGTTATACCATTCGTTCTTTGATGTTATGGGCTAAGGAAGATAGTCCCGAAGAATATAAAATCTTTGTCAGAGAAGATTTTGAGAACAATCTAAAAAAAAATTCTGTTAATAATACTTTCATGATTGCCAAAGCACTTCATACGAAGTATTTTGATAGATTTGTGTGCGCAGATGTTAAACAAAATATTTGGTATCATTTTACCAGCCATCGTTGGAACAAATGTGTCAACGGTGGCAAATTAATTACATTAATGAGTAGCGAATTTGCTAATTATTATATTGCTATGGGTCAAGAATATAGCAAACAAGCAATTGATGCAAATGGTTCAGATAAGAAAACATTTTTAGATCAATCAATTCATTTTCAAAAAATTGCTGATAGTTTGATGGATATTAACTTTAAAGAAAAGGTTATGAAAGAAGCCAAATATATTTTCCATGATGACCAATTTCTCAATAGATTAGATGAAAATCATCATCTTCTTGGATTTGAAAATGGTGTTTATGATTTAAAATTAAAGAAATTCCGTGCAGGTCAACCTGATGACCATATTTCTATGTCAACTAAACAGCAATATGTTAAATGGAATGATAATAATCCTTATGCTAAATATATCAAAGGTTTCTTTGAACAAGTTATGCCTATTGAAGCAGTCCGTAATTATCTTCTTACCAGATTATCAACTTGTTTATCAGGTGAAAATCGGGATGAAATTTTTATTTTCTGCATCGGTAGTGGTAGTAATGGTAAATCATTGACTTTTCAACTTGTAAGTGAAGCACTTGGAGACTATTATATTTCATGTCCTATTACTATTATTACTCGTAAACGTAATAGTTCTAATGCTGCATCTCCTGAATTGGCTCGTATGAAAGGTGTTCGTTGCGGTGTCTATCAAGAACCTGGAACAGATGAAGAAATTAATGTAGGTATTTTCAAAGAATTATCAGGTAATGATAGATTTATGGTTCGTGGATTATACTCAGAGCCAATTGAAATCCGTCCTCAACTTAAACAATTTATGACCACAAATGAATTACCTGAAATAAAAAGTATTGACGGAGGTACATGGCGTCGTATCCGTGTAATTGATTTTATGTCTAAATTCGTTGAAAATCCAAATCCAGCTGAACCATATGAATTTAAATTAGACACTACATTAAAAGATAAAATTAGCCAATGGGCTCCGGCATTTATTAGTTACTTAATTCATATTTACACTACCATGTATGATATTCCTAATAGAACACCTGAACCAAATGAGGTCAAGGCTAGCACAGAACAATATCGTAAGGAACAAGATTTATTAAGCGAATTCTTTGATAATTGCTTTGAACGTACAAATGATAAGAAAGAAGGTGTTAAGAAGAAAGAAATTTCAAGTAAATTTAAGGAATGGTATAGAGAAGCCCATGAAGGTGAAACTGCACCTAAAGGCAAAACAATTAATGAATATTTTGAAAAGGTCCTCAAATTGAAATACTCTGGAACATATGGTTATGTTGGTGTAAAATTAAAAGTGGATGAGACAAACTCTTCCAGTGAAGAAAAAGGAGACCAGATGGAAGAAACTGATTAATTTAATAAATTTAATAAATTAATATTATAAGATATTATATATGAACATAAATGATATAATATCTTATGTAATCATTGGGTTTATTTCAATGGTAATTGGTATAATTTGTATAAATATTATTTTACAAAAGGACCAAAGAGATAAATATAATTCAATCAAAACATATTTATTGTTTTTTATAATTGGTATAATAATTCATATATTTACTCAAATGACAAATTTAGACCAACTTTATTGTGACAAACAATGCAGAATGAAATTAGGTCTTACTGTTTAATAAATTTTTATTATTATTATATCTATAATAATATGTTCCATGAAAGTCATTTTTTTATGATATATATTATAATATTAACAATATCTTTAACTTTAATATTTAGAAATAATATTATTATAAATTTAATCATAGCTTATTTAATAATTGTAATATTATTTATAAATGTTAATCCATATGATATTAATCAGAATAAATTATCTATATTAAAAAATATTCCTGAAAAATATACATCAAAAATAGGTAAATTAAATGATATAAATGTAAATATAATAAAATATCCTTTTGTCGTAAAACCAATTATATGTAGTAGAGTATCAAAAGATGTTTATGTAGTTAAAAGCAAAGATGAATTAATTAAAATATTAAATGATATTAAAGATAAAGATGAATTTATGTACCAATCATTTATTCCATTTGAAAATGAAGTTGGTATATTGTATGAAAGAAATTTATTTAATAATAAAGGTAAAATAATATCTATTGTTAAAAAGTCATCAAAAGATTTTTCTGTAATGGCATCATGTAGTGGAAATGTATCATGTGATGATATAACTGATTTAGTAACACCTAAACTAACTAAAGTTATATGTGAAATAGCCGATAGTATTCCTAATTTCAATGTTGGTAGATTTGATATTAAATATAAAGATGAAAAATCATTATTATTAGGTGAAGATTTTTATATATTAGAAGCAAATGGAACAATGGGTTTTGATTTACGTAAATCTATAAATAAATATAGTATTTTTAAAAAAGGATTATATATAAATCAATGGTTTATTTATAGAGTATTATATGGTATTAAAAATATAATTACATTTAATGGATATAATATATTTATGCAAATAGTTATATTAATAAAAACTTTTACTAATTTTATAAAATGTGATGATTGGGAAAAAATATTTGCATTATATACTTAATAACTTATAAAAACTTGTTTAATATCCCAATAGTTTGTCTAACATCATTAATACTACTATTATTTTTTAATAAAATGATATATAATTGAATTTTATTATGAAATGTTATTTTTTTATTTAATCTAATTATATCATAAATATTAAAAACATTTAACAATCCATTATAATTATTATTGTTTATTATATAATTATTAATTGCTAATATTATTTTATTTATTGTATATTCTTGCATTTTTATTTGATATGATAAATTTACTTTTTTAAATAAACTAAATAACTTAATTTTTTCTTCTTCTGATAAAGAGTTTAATAATTTTGAATAAATGTCACTTACAGCATGATTATTATAAAAAATTACAACAAATGATTTTATTAAATTTAATAAAATTTCATCATTAATATAATTTTTTATATATAAATCTTCTAAACAATTTAATATATTGTTTTTTTGTTCTTTATTTAATATAATATCAAAAGCAGAAGAAATATATTCAGAAACCTGAAATATCTTCATTAAATCAATTTAGAAAAGTATATTAATGCTTTTCTAAATTAGAATAAGGCTATTTAATGGTTGGAATTATGTTCCAATTTTTAATTTTTAATTAGTTCAGGAGCATCATCTTCAGAATCTGTATCATCTTTATGTGTTTTTATTTTTTCTACTTTAGGAACTGATGTAGGTCTGTTAAATGTTGTTATGTCAGCAGTTTCAGCCTCTAAACCAATATTTGCTGGTTCAATACAAAAGAATTTTCCTAAGGATGTAAAATATTGTTTTATAGCATTACTTAATTTCATATCATTACTTACTGGTTTAGTTGAACCCATAACTGCACTAATTTGAGTTCTAAATTTATCGGGATTTTCAATTACATCTAATGGTGATGGAATATTAGCACCACCATAGTTTTTAACTATATTAACATAGCTCTTAAAAATCTTATCTGGAATAGTACGTTTAAGTGATTCTAGTTGTTTATATTGTTCTCCTCCTCTGCAACGTTGTGCTCCACGTAATCTATTTTTAAGTTCTTTGCGTTTGTTTTCTAATTTTAATTCTTCTTCATTGCAAATTTTAGCATTAATATTATTTTCATTAATAGTGATATTAAACACAAAACCTTCCTTTAAGTATTTAGAACTATCAATAAGGTCGAGTTTGTCTGATGAAGTTCTAACGTCATTCTTAAATCTATCAACTGCAGTTTTTGATACAAAACAACTGCGATCACCCTCAATAAAGACATTCATAATATAATAATAAAAAATAATATGTTTTTATATGTTAAAACCTTTGGTTATAATATTCAAAATAGATATGTTATAAAAACATATATATATTAATATTAATTAATGGTTAAAGATACAAAACTATATGACATATTGGAGGTTCAACCTACAGCTACAGAACAAGAAATTAATAAAGCATTTCATAAATTATCTAAAATATGGCATCCAGATAAAAATGCTCATAGATTAGAAGAAGCAACTAAGAAATTTCAAGAAATTTCAGAAGCAAAAAATATATTATCAGACCCAGAAAAAAGAGAAATGTATGATAAATTTGGTACTACTCAAGAACAACCCGGTGGATCTAATTTTGATCCAGCTGATTTATTTGGACAAATGTTTAGTGGAATGGGTGGAATGGGTGGAATGCCAGGTATGCCGGGTTTTTTCCAACAACAAAGACGTCAACAGGAAGATTGTGTTGTAGAGCATGTAGTTGGTTTAGATGATTTATATAATAATAGAAAAGTTAATATTAGATATAAACACAAAGTATGTTGTTCTAAATGTAATGGAACTGGCACTAAAGATGGTAAAACATCTGATTGTAATGGTTGCGGTGGAAAAGGACAGAAAGTCAGAATAATTAGACAAGGTCCTATGATACAACAAATGGTTGGAGCATGTGATGAATGCAATGGTTCTGGTGAAAAGATTAATAAAGATAATAAATGCATTGATTGTATAGGCAATAAATATTTATTAAAAGAAACTATGTTTGAATTTTCACTTAATAAAAATATGATGAATAATCAAAAAATAGTAGTAAATGACATGGGTCATATTTTGAAAAATGGAAAAACAAATTTAATAATTATAATTAAAGAACAACCACATCCAATTTTTAAGAGACAAGGAAATGATCTTCATATGGATATTAAATTAAGATTATTTCAAGCAATTTATGGTTTTACAAAAATGGTTACTCATTTAGATGGAAGAAACATTTTAGTCAAATTTGATAAGATGATAAAGAATATGAAAACTTTAATCAAAGTTAAAAATGAGGGAATGGGCAATGGAGGGCATCTTTATATCCATATTAGTACATGTATGCCAAAGATTGATAAATTAGACGAACAAGAAAATACAATCTTAAAGAAATTATTAGTTAAAGCACATATGGCTGAATATCAAAAAGAACAAAACATTAGTAAAAATTCTGATAAATTAGATTCTTGTATATTAGAAGAAATTGATGAAACAGATGATGAAAATGATAATGATGATGGACAACAAGGTGGTCCTCAAGGAGTTCAATGCGTACAACAATAATAATTATTTTCGTATCTAGTAAATAATAATATATTATAATATAATATATTATTATGAAAATTTTTATATTAAGACATGAAGATAGAACAATGGATGGAACATTTTTTTCACCATTAACTCAAGATGGTTTAGATAATTCAATTAAATTAATTGAAATATTAAATAAATGTCAAATTGATGTTATTTATTCATCTCCATTTATTAGAACATTACAAACAGTATTACCATATTCAAAATCAAAAAATGTTAAAATAAATTTAGAACATAGTTTAGCAGAAATTCAACATCCTCATTTAATACCAGTTAAATCATATCAAATAAATTTACCTCAATATATTGCAGAACAATTTAATTATAATTCCAGTTATACTAGTTATTTAGATCCATCTAATCATGTATATCCAGAAGATGAAAAAAGTGTTAGTAATAGGGTAAAAAAATTTATAACAAAATTAATAAATGAAACGATAGATACAAAGCATAATGTATTAATTGTTACTCATCAAATTGTATGCAATGCTTTATTAAGACTAGCAACTAAGAAAGTAAAAGGATTGAATATAGATGCAACTTATAATTATCCAAAAGGCGGTTTAACAAAAATTTTTGATACTGATGAATGGTGTTTTGAACCAATGAATTGGAAATTTATTATATAATAAAAATTATATAATTATTATTAATGATAGATGATTTAATAAATGAAATAGGAAATTATAAATTTATATTTATAGATGATCCATTTAAAATGGATGTTCTTAAGTATCTTAAATATTTAATGCCATTATTAAATTCATATGATATGAATATATTATTTAATTTAACTTTAGTATTAATTGAAGAAATTAGTATTAGATATAATTTTAATAAAGATGTTGGATATAAACAATGGACTAAAAATAATGGTAGGGATATAGCATCTTTATCATTAACTTTAATACCTTACATTGGTGGAACTAATGATAAAAATTATGATTTAATTGAAAATTTAAAAGACATTATTTATAAATCAAATAATAATACTATTAATACAGATATTTTAGATATAAATAGAAAAGACGCATTAAATAAATATTTTCCCTATAGTAATTTCACTTTAGGATTATTAAATAATAAAGATAATATTTATAACTTATATGAAAAAAATCAACATACAATTTATCATTGTATTGAAAATAATTTTATGTCTATGATGGAAACAATTAAAATAACTAATGGAAAATTATTTATTAATTGGATTAATGTAATTCCAACTCATAATTATAAAAACACATTTTTATATAATACTAGTAAAAAAGAATTAAAAAAAATAGATAATTTAATTAATGATACTATTACCGGTGATACAATTAATAGTGTTTTTGAAATATTAAAAAACAATAAAGGTTTATGGTTAGGTGATTATTATAATGTATTTACAAATGCTTATTTTCATTCAATTAGAAAAATAAAATGGTTTATATTTTGTAAAAAAGTACCAACTAATGAATATTTTTATATGATACAATATTTAAATAAAATAATAAATTTAAATTCATTATTTAAAAATTCAGATTACAATAGTTTACCAGATAATGATAGAATAAATTTTAATAATCAATATGAAAATTTTTATAATAATCTTAAAAATCATATTGCATCCTTTACAGATTTAGAATTTGAATTTAACATGGTAAAAAATATAATATCTTTTTTATCAAATAATTATTCAAAAATGCATACATTAGATGAAAAATTAACTAATATATTTAATGAAGTTGAAGTTATTATTAGTGGTGATGATCTTGACCCAGTTGATCTTCAAGTTAATAAAATATCAAATGAAGAATTATTAGAAAGTATGAGTGCATTAACTCCTGAAATATTATGGGATTATTTAAAAGAAAGTATAGTTGTTTTACAAACTACTCCTTATGCTAAATATTTAATTAAAAAAAATTCAATAAATGAATTACAAATTAACATGGATTTTTTTAATTTAAATGAAAGTAATAATGCTAGAATAAATTTAAAAAATATATATAATATTTGTAAAATAATATGTCATGAAACAATAGAAGAAAAATACGTTCTATTAGGAAATAATTTTAAATCTCTTAATGAACATTATACATTTAGATTTTTCATATTGTTTTTAAACAAGGAGATTATTAAAAGCATAAATATTAAAAGAAATATTAGATTACAAGAAGTTGACAATTATAATTATAATGATGTTATGGAAGAAATACAAAATGGATGGGATATTATCAAAGTTGATTTAGTTTGGGATTATTTAAATGATAATGGCTTATTATCAACTTTTAATATTAATTTAGAAATAACTGATAATGATTTAATGCAAATATCTGATGTTAATATTAAAAATAAAAAAATACAAAGTGGATTAAAAACTTTTTTCAATAAAAATAAACATTTATTTGATTGTAATTATTTTTTAACAAATGAACCATATAATTCATTAAATAAATTTAATAATAAGTCTTATATGGATGTATTAACAGAAAAATTAATAAATTATACATTTTATGCAAATGATTGGATATCACAATTAAACTTTTTTAATCATTATATTAATCATTCAATATTGTATGTAACAGGTAGCACTGGCACAGGTAAATCTACTCAAGTGCCTAAATTAGTTATGTATGCATTAAAAATGTATGATTATAAAAATGATGGTAAAGTTATTTGTACTCAACCACGTATTCCCCCTACTCAAGACAATGCAAAAAGAATTTCTAAAGAAATGGGTGTTGATATAATAGATGAAAATAGATTTTATGATAAAAAAGAACACAAGACTGATTATTACTATATTCAGTATAAACACATGAAAGATAATCATATTAAAAAATATGCAAATCATTTAACATTAAAAATGGTAACTGATGGTACATTATTAGAAGAATTACTTAAAAATCCAATGTTAAAAAAAATATCAAGATCTACATTTAATGAAGAAAAGAATGAAAGCACTACTATTGATATTGATATTGAAAATTTATATGATGTAGTTATGGTAGATGAAGCTCATGAGCATAATGCTAATATGGATTTAATATTAACTTTAATGAGACAATGTTGTATGTATAATAATTCAGTTAGATTAATTATTGTATCTGCAACTATGGATGATGATGAACCTATTTATCGTAGTTATTATAAATTAGTTAACGATAATATAGTTTATCCAATTAAACAACCACTAATAAAGCATCCTATATATAATTCTATTAATAATTCAACTAGTGCTTCTATTAATAATTCAAAATCTAATTTTATTGATAGTTATTATTTAGACCGTAGAATTCATATTAGTGTTCCAAAACAATCATATTCTTATAAAATAACTGAATATTATGATGAAGAGATTGAAAAACAATTTACTATTAATAATACAGAAAACGCAAGATTAGCTCAAGAAAAAAGTTATAATATTATAAAACAAATATGTGAAACATCTGTATCAGGTGATATATTATTATTCTCAATTGGTAAAGAAGAAATTAAAACAGCTGTTAGACAATTAAATAGGATAATTCCTGCAAGTGTTATTGCTTTACCATTTTATAGTGAAATGAATGGAAAATATAGGGATATTATTTCAGATATAGATAAAAAAATTATGACTATTAGAAATAAAAAAGAAAACATAGCTGAAGAATGGGCTGAAGATTATTTAGATATTAAAGATGTCCCAGAAGGAACTTATAAAAGAGCTATTATTATTGCTACAAACGTAGCTGAAGCATCAATTACAATTGAAACATTAAAATATGTTGTTGATACTGGTTATAGTAAAGTAAATAGATATAATGATTTAATGGATGCATCTAATATTAATGTAGAACCAATCTCAGAATCAAGTAGAATTCAAAGAAAAGGTCGTGTTGGTAGAGTAAGTGAAGGAACAGTTTATTATATATATGGTAAAAATAAAAGATTAAACGTTGCTCCAAAATATGGTATAACATTAGGTGATTTCCACAATAGTTTTATTAAAATGTCTAGTCAAAATCAAGATTTATCAAAAGGACATTTTTTGGATGTTAAATATAATCCATATTTATATCAAAGATTTTATGATAATATTAAAAGTATATTATATTCAACCACAAAAGAAGCAACATTCAGTTATATAAGTAATATAGAACAAATTATATTTGAACAATATTTATTAATAAATGAACCAGTGGAACCATATTATTTTTATAATTTTAATGAATTACAAAATGATGATTTACCTGAAAATTTTAGAAGAATGGAAGATGGTTATAATTTTAATACATTAGTCGATTTAAGAGGTAAATTTTATATAATTCATCCTTATGAAAACATTTTACAAAGAAATATTTTGAATGATATTATTATTATAAATAATCAAAGAATAAATAAGATAAATATTCAACAATTTCAATATATGTTAAGTAATATTAAAAATAAATTATTTTATCTTCCAATTAATATTAATATTAATAATATTAATTCTCAATTCTATAAAAGAACTGAATATTATGATAGAATTAGTGAAGTTATGAATATAATTAAAATGGAAGAAAAAGATGCTATCATTTTATATATTTGCGCAGGATTTAATATATTATTAGAAGGTTGTCAAGTAATTTCATTAATTAAAACAATTAGTGATATTAGTGGAATTATTAATGAAGAATATTATGATCAAATTAAAAGTATTTTTGGTTCAAATTCAGATATAAATTCTTTATATAAAATAACTTCTTTATTTAAAAATACTTTTCCAAATTTATTAGTTTATAAGGTATTTAATGATTTAAATGTATTGGAGAAATTTAAAACATATTATTCTGATATTTTAAAAGAATATAAAAGAAAAAACTATTCAGCGATAAAAGATTCTATTGATATTATGAATTGGTTATATTATAATGGTGTTTTAGATACAGATAGAGGTTTTTTACATTGGATTAAATCATCTGGAACTTTTAAAAAATTATTATTAAATGATATTAATAAACATTCAACTAAAATTAGTAAATTATGCAATGATTATTATTTTAATTATAATAAAATAATTGAATATTATGAAAATTTAATTAATTTAATAATTAGTATATTAAGCGCAGATATTGAATATGAAAAAGAATTAAAAAAGAAAAACCCTTTTATTGAAGCAAAAAAAATAAATTCCTATTTATTAAAAGCAGTTAGCAATAATATTGAAGAACAATTAAATTATGCATTTTTTATAAGCCAACCATTATATTTATCAGTAATCTTTGAAAATGGATATAAAACAGTTACATCATCATTTGATTGTAGTATAAAAAAATATAGTAAAGGAAGATTAAATACATTATGTAATAATATTGGAAGTTACATTGGTTATTATAATATTAAAAATAATCAAATGAGTATTATTTATAATATAGATATTAATAAAATATCAAATTATAATCCATTTTTTTATAATCCAAAATATATTGTTAATGTTTTAGTTAAAAATGTTAATAGTAGAGTATCATTGCTTCAATTTAATAGTAATGAATGGAATAGATTAATAATGGTAATTAGTAATACATTTTCAAATTTATCATATGATAGATTTCCATTAAATAATCCTAATTTTTCTATTATTCAAGAATATTCAAAACAAGAGAAACATCATAAAAGAGATGATTATAAATAATAAATATTTATTGTAGTATTGAAAAAATTGATATTTTATTATTATATTTTAATGAAATTATAATTAATGGAACACAATAATAATGGGACTATAAACGTAACATATATTTTACAAAACATTGAACTAAGTGATAATGATGAAATTGAGATTGAGACTAAGGGTACATTAGTATTGTTTGAAAATAAGACTTTTATTATATCCATTCATAATGGATATCCCATTAATAAGATAGTTATTAATGATTATATTTTAACAGATTTTATTATTTGCGCATGGTGTGATTTGGTTATTATTCCTTATAATATAAATCGGATTAATAATCTATTTGTTTTTAGAGATTTTGTTAAAAAACAGATGGATCCGACTGATAAATATTTTGTTAATTCAACTAAAATAAAATATTTTAATAATATATTTACTAATATTGGATTTATTCCAGAAAACCCAATAATTATGTATAATTGTCTTAAAAGTTTTGAAAATATTGACACAGGAATGCCAATTATTAATGATAAAAAAAAATTAGCAGGTATTGTATCTAGAATTAATATTATAGATAATGATATATATCAAATTTATAGTGTGCCTATTAATTATATATTGAAAGCTTTAACTAAAAAAGATAATACTACCATTTATTCATTGAATGAAGATATTAATAATATAAGCAAAATTAATAATTTTAAAACAATTTGTGGTAAAATTTATTGTATTTTACATAAAATGTATATTTCAGTTGATAGTTATATAGCTATCAATGGAGATATAAATAAGTCATTTTATATAAGATTAGAAAATGGTAGAGAAAAAAGAGCACACTTAATAGATACACATAATAATATGTCAAATAATAATTTAATAATAGATAAAAATAATATTAAATTATCATATGGTTTAATATCATTATTAGATGTATTAGATGAAAGTGAATTATTAGAAGATATATTAATAAATAATAATAATAATATAAAATGGAATGATTATAATATTATAAAATAATATTAATAAATTATATTATAACTTATAGTATCACTTTCTGTATTATTTGAAGAAATATTATTTTTTAATAATTCTTCAATTTTCAATAATGTTGTTTCTGATAATAGTTTTAGATCAAAAAAAATACCATTATCATTATGAGAATATTTACATTCTCCATCATTTGTTGACTGCAATTCTATTTGAGCCAAATAAAATATTTCTTTAAAAACTTGCTTGTCTTTTATTTTACCAATCATATCTTTAATTTTAATAATTCTTTCTCTATCCATAATCTAATAATATTATTATAATATAATAAATATATTAATATACGAATGAATTATATAATGTAATATAATATGAGTTATTATCCAGACCCAAATGATGAGGATTTTCAAATGAAAATATTTAAAAAAAGAGAATTCTATTATCACACCATTCCTCAAAGGGACAAAATGAAAAGTTATGAAGAAATTGATAAATATAGAACAGATGTATGTAAAGGTGATTTTGCATTAAGAGAACAACAAATTATTCCAACTAATTTTTTATCCCCTGATACTCCATATAAAGGTTTGTTAATTATGCATGGAACAGGAACTGGTAAAACATGTACTGCTATTAGTATTGCTGAACAATTTAAAGAACAAGTTGTTAAATACAATACAAAAATTTATGTATTAACATCAGGTCCTAATATTCGTGAAAATTTTAAAAGTCAATTATTATTTTGCACTGGCGAAACATATCTTAAAAATAAACAAATTTTAGAACAAATGAATGAAACTGATAAAGAAAGAGAAAATAAAATAGCTATATATAATGCTCTTCAATATTATAAAATTTTATCTTATAAAACTTTCTATAAAAGAGTTTTGGGTGAAAAAATAGCCGAGAAGAAAATTGTAGGAGATGATGTGAAAGAAGATGATGAAAAAGGTCCTCGTATTAAAACTACCTATAAGAAAACAGAAGAAGGTGAATATGAAAGAGATATAGTTGTTGATAAAATTACAAATATGGATAATAGTATTATTATAGTTGATGAAGCACATAATGTTTCTGGAAATGAATATGGTAAAGCTTTGGAAAAAATTATTAAAAATTCTAAGAATTTAAGAGTAGTTTTATTATCAGCTACTCCAATGTCTAATTTAGCAGATGAAATTATTGATATGTTAAATTTCATTAGACCGCTAAATGACCAAATTAAAAGAGAAATTGTATTTACAGGAGATAAAAATTATTTAATGACATTTAAAGAAGGTGGTGAAGAATATTTAAGAAAAATGGCAACAGGTTATATATCATTTTTTAGAGGAAATATTCCTTATACATTTGCTGATAGAATTGATAAGGGTGAAATACCAGATGGATTGTTATTTACACCAGTAATTAAATGTAACATGGAAGATTTTCAATTGAAGTGTTATTTGGATGCAACCAAAAATTTTGATGATAAATTAGATAGAGCATCATCTGCAGCTGCAAACTTTGTTTATCCATGTTTGGATAGTGATGGTAAATTAAAAGGAGTTCATAGTAATGAAGGTTTAAATAGAGTATTAGCTCAATTAAAAAATAAAGATGATTTAATTAAAGCAATAAATAAACAATTATTTGGTGGAACAATAAAGAAAGAAGATATTGGAAATTTTATAAATGAAACAGAAAATAAAAATATTACGGGAAATATATTAAAATTAGATTATTTGAAATATTTCTCATCAAAATTCTATAAATGCATCAAAAAATTAAATCGTATAGTTGAAGGTGACAAAGGAGCTGGAACTGCATTTGTTTATAGTAATTTGGTTAAAGCAGGTGGTATGGAATTATTTGCAGAGGCATTGAAGATGAATGGTTATTTAGAATATGTAGAAGATAATAGTTATAATATTACTGATACAACTAGAGATGCAGTTACTGGTTTAACATTAGAAGAATTTAAAAAGAAGAAAATGAATTTATCTCAATTTCATCCAGCAACTTTTATTATAATTACAGGTGGAACTGATGAAAGTGGAGAAGATATTCCAGAAGTAAAGCAGAAAATTATTAGAAATGTATTTAATAATATAGAGAATGTTAATGGAAAGTTAATAAAGTTAGTTTTAGGTAGCAAGGTTATGAATGAAGGTATCACTCTTGAAAATACTCGTAGTGTTCATATTTTAGATGTTCATTATAATTTAGGTAAAGTTGATCAAGTAATTGGCCGTGCAATTCGTATGTGTAAACATATTAATGTGATTGATGATAAAAATAAATTTCCAAAAGTAGGAGTTTATAGATATGTTGTCAGTTTAAAAGACGGTTTATCAACTGATGAAACTTTATATCAAAAAGCAGAGTTAAAGTTTATACTTGTTAAGAGGGTAGAAAGAGTGTTAAAAGAAGTTGCAATTGATTGTCCTTTATTAATCCATGGTAATAAATTTCCAGAAGAGATTGAAAAATATCAGGGATGTTACCCACCTACTTTAGAAAACGTTAGAAAAGGCCGTAAGATATGCCCTGCTTTATGTGATTTTATGGAATGTGACTTTAAATGTAATAATAAAAAATTAAATGAACGTTACTATGATAATAAGAAGGGAACTTATAAAGAGGTTGATATAAAGGATATAGACCAAGATACATTTAATGATAATTTAGCTAAATCAGAAATTGATAATGTTAAACAAAAATTAAAAGATTTATATAGATATAAACATGTTTATCTCTACAAAGAATTAGAACAAATTATTAAAAATTCATTTAAAAAACGTCAAGAAGAATTATTTGATAATTATTTCTTAGACAAAGCACTTGAAGATATGATGCCAAAGAGTGAAAATGATTTTAATAATTATAAAGATACCATTTATGATAAATATAATAGACCTGGTTATTTAATACAAAGAGGTAAACATTATATATTTCAACCATTTGACGATAATGAGGATACCCCAATGTATTATAGAATAAATTATGAATTTGATACTGAAAATATGACACCAGTTAAAAATTATGTTGAAACTAAATTTGGAAAAGTTATTGAAAAGGAAGTTAAAGAAGAAAAGAGAGAAATTGTTGCAAAGAAAGAGTATGATTTTACATCAGTAATGGATTATTTTGAAAAGAGAAATGAAAACTTTATAGTTGGTATAATTAGTATGAACCAAAATAAATTAATATCTGAAAGTAATGATATATTTAAAATTCGTCCACCGTTACAAAAAGCCGATAGTAAGAAACGTGGTACTGGTATTTATTCACTAACAGGTGCTGTATGTGCTACATCTAAAGATAAGGAATTTTTATTAAAGGTTATTAAAAAATTAAAAGGATTAGTTAATAATATAAGTAGTAATGCTGATATTGAAAATTCACTTGGGACAAGAGAAAATATGTGTAATTATATTATGAAATTATTATTATTTTTAGAAAAATATAGCACTAGTAAAGATGATAATAAAATTACATATGTAATGGTACCTGCAGACCATAAAGTATATCCATTCCCATACAATATGGAGGACCGTCTTAAACATATAATTAAGAAAATAACAGATTTAATTGATAGAGATTTTGATTATGTTATTAAGAAAGAAAAGAATGGTAATTTTGAAGGTATTAAGGGATTAATTAGTTATAATATAGAAGTTAAAGCTAGTAAATATATAGATGCTCATCGTAAAGAAATGGAAAATATGGGATTTAAATTAGAAGGAAAAAATTATGTATTAATTATAAATTAATTAAAAATTGATATTTTTATATTGATAATAGTAATATATTTATCTAATGGAACTAAAATTACTAACATTAGATAAATATAATAGAAATGCATCATTTGGTGCAGATTATTATAAATTAAATAATTATAATTTGCAAAGAGGTTATAATTGGGCCACTGAATTACACGCTAATGGACATATTATGGATAAAGATAAATTAGAGGAAATAGCTGTTTATGGTATTATTAGTTGGTATATAGAAACTAATATTCATTTTGATGTTTATTATAATTATAATGAAAGATTGCAATATATTATAAATAATCCAACTGAAATTTACTTTTATGATTGGTTACAAATCAACAAATTAGCAGAAACTATTAATATAAAAACAATTTTAACAACTAAAAATAAAACTAAACATATGGAATTATTATCATATGAATATGATATATTAAAAAAATATGCAATTCTAAGTTGGGGACATTTTGTAATAGATAAAGTTGGATATGATAAATTAATATTATTTCTTAATAATTTGTATCAACATGTTAAAAATAATTATTTTTTAAATATGCCTTTTTATGATTTATTTTTAGAAAGATATCCATTAATTAAAAAAATTGGAATTATATTTCAAAGATTGAAAATAGTTTTAGAGAAAACGAAATATTTTGATATGTCTATTGAAAATATTTATAAATTAGATAAATATGTTGATTATTTACAAACTATAATTTATAGTTTATGTATGAATTATATTGATAATTATAAAAATAATAATATTAATAAAATTATTATTAATATTATTATTAAAGATGATTTTATTAATCCAAATTACTCATTAAATAATGAAACTATAGAAAATTTAATAGATGCTAAAAGTTTCACCTTCTGAAGATGCAGTTGTTGCTGGTCTTTTTGAACCAAATGGGTCAAATTGGTCAAATGATACTCTTTCTTCATTTATTTCTTCACCTGGTTGTTTGTATAATAATGTTTTATATCTTTCAATTCTTTCTATTAATTGAGTTTTTAATTTTGTATCTTTAAAGTTTGCATTATTTTTAATTAAACTCTCATTTGCAAGTAAAAATTTATTATAACTTTCAGTCTTTTTATCAATTGCTTTACTTATTATACGAATTCTGTTTTCTAAATCATCCTTTTCTTCTTTAAATTTATCTGCTTTAGCTTTACTTATACTTGTATTTAGTAATTGGATATTAACATCTTTTAATCTTCTCATTATACCACCTTCTACAGCCATTGGATTTGAACCTTTCAAGTCAGTTTCCATTTTTTTTATTTCTTCAAACAGTTTATTATTTTCTCTTTCCCATTCCATATATTTTTTGCGTTCATCTTCAGCTACTCTTTTCTCTTGTGTTTTAGTTTTATCCATAGTTGCATCTGATACTTCTGAACCAATTAGTTTATCTATATTTTTTATTAAATATGTTTTTATTTTATCCCTCAAATGAGTATTATTTCTAATAAATTCTTGATTTTCTAATAAATTAGTATCAAATAGTTGTTTTTTAGTTTGTAAGGTGTCTACTGTTCCAGAACTTTTAAATTCTTCTATTTGTGCTAATATTTTTGCTTTTTGCTCATCTTTTATTTTTGAATTAGTTTTTATTAATTCTTCATTTTCTAATAATAAAATATTTTGTTCTAAAGTTTTGAATTCAAGTACTGAATTTAATAAAAGTAATGTTTCTTTTAAATCATCTAATTCTTTTAATACTGCTTTCTTTTGTGCTGGTGTTAATTTAGGATTATATAATTCATAATTTATATCAGCTAATTGACCCTTTAATGTTCTACGTGTATGTTCAGAAACTTCTATTTGTAATTGGTCTTTAGTTTGTTTTTGTAAACTTAATAATTCTCTTACTCTTTTTACATCAAGTGCTTTATTAATTGTTTTTTCTTCAAGACTGGCTAATTTTGAAACAATATATTGTGTTTCTCCTTTTAAATGTTCTATTATTTCTGTTTTTTTAGTATAACGTTTTATAAATGATTGAAATATTTCTTCATTTTTCAAAGCAGTTTCTTTTAAAAGTTTTCTTTTATCTTCAGCTTCTGTTTCAGTTAATCCTTGTAATAATGTAGCTTCAGATTGTTCTAGTTCAGCTTTTTTAATTTCCAATTCTGTTAATCTTTCTATTTGTGCTCTTTTATCTTCTGCTTTCTTTTGTGAACTTATAGTTCCTGAACTAGGAGTTGTTTCACTAATTCCATATAATTTTATAGCAATTCTTTCTATTTCATCCGGGGTATTATAAAAAATTTCTTCAATTTCATTAAATAATTGTATATCATCTCTTGATTTTTTAAGACTTTCTTTATAACTGTTAACATACATTTGCATTTCTTTTTCTGAAGGTTTTTCATTTTCAGGTTTAGCTCTTGCAACTGCCAAATATTCTACAGCAGTTCCATATTCTGCATATGATTTAAGTGCTCTACGAATTATTTGTAATGCATGATTATAATATTTATTAAGAGGTGAATCTGGTTTTGATGTTATTAAACCATCATTTATTATTTTTTTTAATTTTCTTTCTCTTTCTCTAAGTGCATCATATTCTTCTCTAGTTTCTTGTATCATTTTTTTATCTTTTTCAATCATTTTTAGTTTTTCTTTTGCTTTTATATCAGTATCTTTTTCTTCCCTTTCAATTGCAGATGCTTCAAGTGTAGTTCTATTTGCGTCAATTGTTTGTTGTTCTTTAATATCAAGTTCTTGTAATTGTTTTAAGTCTGTTTCTAATATTTTTATTTCAGCCATAATAGGTGTTTGCTTTTCATAAAGTTCGTCATACATTGATTTACTAATACTTGCAGTAGCTGAAGCTTTTGATATAATATCATTTGGAATTGTAATATGTAATAAACGATTTTTATCATTTATCTCTTCCATTAATCTAACAATTGTTTTTTGTGTTTCTGATTTTGCATTTATTCTATATTCGCGAATAGTTTCAGCTTGTGTATTTAATTCTGCTGTTTTTTCTTTTACACTTTTGACCAAATCTTGATATAATTGTTGTTTTCTGCTTAATGTAATTAAACCTTCTTCATATAATTTGGTAGTTTGTCTTCCGAAATCTTGTGGCACTGATTGTCCTGTTTCATTTAATGCTTCCAATTGTCTTCTTCTTAATCCTTCTAATTTTTCAATCATTGGTCTAATTTGTTTAAGTCTAATAGCTCTTTGTTTTCTTGTTTCACCTGGAATTGGTTTTGAATTATTTTTTTTAAATTGTCTTATATCAATTATAATTTTAGATATATCTTGAGAATAAGGAATTTGTGTTCTTAATATAGTTGCCATACTTGGTTTAGTTACAGCAGGTGTTTTAGTTACAGCAGGTGCTTTAGTTTCAGTAGGTGATATAGTTACTGGAGTTCCAGTTGTTGTATTTGGTTTAGATATAACAGGTTGTGATGTATATTTAGGTGTAAATCTAGGTTGTTGTAATGTAGAACTACCAGATTTATCAATAACTGAAACAATACCTGGCACAGTATTAAGATTTACCAATTCTGGAAATGCTTCTCTAAACTCTTCTGGGGTTAATTCAATATATTCAGCTGGTTTAGCATCTGTTTTTGTAGCAACTTCTCTTGTAGAATTAAAAAATTCTAAAAACATTTTATCTAATATATCTGAACTTATAAGTTCAGAACCAAACATAAATCTTTCTACACCTTGTAAATCAATTGCATCTAATTGTTTTATATCAGCATCAGATACTACTTGTATTTTTTTATAAGGTCTATCACAACCATCTGTTCTATTAACTGGTAAAGTAGCTCCAATATATGGTATTTCATTAGCTTGTATTAAATTGATTGGTTTAGTAGGAACATCTGACCTATCATCTAATAATTTTATATTAATTCCAATAAATTTTCCATCAAATTTTCTTTTTTGTATCTCAAATTTTTTACTAAACACAGGACTAGTTCCTCTATTCCATACTAAAGCTGGATAAATATTATGAATATCAATTGTTCTAAATTCTTTTTTATTATACAAAAACTGTGATGACATTATTTCATAAGATATACTTACAAAATTCATCATTATTGACTTGCTTAATTCAACTAATTCTGCTAATCTGTGTAGTTTATCAGGTGTATCTAAATTATATCTATCCATTGCATATTCTTCATTAAAATGTCTATCAAATTTATGTAAATAAATATCAGTTGCAGTGAATGGTGTTGTTAATTTAAATGATAATGGATCTGTATATGTATAAATTCTATTACAACTTTTAGTAAATTCAAAATCACTAATAAAAGTTGCATATCTTAATGCAAGTATATCAATAAATTTATTATTTGTTTTATAAAGAACCTTATTTGGTATTCTAAATTCAATTTCCTCAGGTCGTTTATTGCCTAATTGAAATGGAATAAATTGTTTAAGAAAAAGATAATCTCTATTCAATGCTTCGTCGAGTTCTTCTTTACTTTGTTCATTTTTAAATTTTTCTGTAATTGTTTCTAAATCTTTAGGAATTAAAGTGTTCAAGCGTTTTCTTAATTTTGTAATTTTTTCATTTAATAAATCAATTGATGATTCCATATTAATTCTTTCACCATAACCTAAATATTTTTCAATTAATTCATTTAATTTTAAATAAGGATTAAATATTTTTTCTCTAATATTTAAATCTACTCTATTTTTTTTTAAAACATAAGGTTTTCCTTCCATACGAAATTCATGATAAATAAAACCATTTTCAACTAAATATTCAGAAATATATTCTGTCTTTATTTTTGTTTTACCTTCTTGTTTTAATGATAAATTAAAAAATATTCTTTCTTTATTGTATTTAGCATTAGTTCCGTTTGTAATATTAATCATATAATTAATATCTGTTTCATTTGGTCTTATAAATATTGCATAACTTCCATTTTTCCTTTTAAAAATTATTTCACAATTAAACATTCTTCCTAGTTCTGTTAACATATTTGAATTAACAAATATTTGTTGATGAACAGTGTTCTTTATTTTTTCAAATTCATCATCTGTTTCTGTATTATCAGTTCTATCAATAGCATCAACAAGTTCTTGATAATTACTATCAGTTTGTGTTAATTCTTCATCTCCTTCAATTTCGTCAACATCTACTTCATTTTCTTCTGGTAATGATACACTATCTATTTCAGATGATGCCATCGATGCTAGCATTATAGTTGCATGTGTATCAGTTGAACAATTTGTTTCTGTAACTGTAGAAGATGGTAATTTTTGTTGTGCAGGGGTTGGTTGATGTTGTGGTTGCTTAGGTTGTGATTGTTGCTGTTGCTGTTGCTGTTGCTGTTGTTGAGGTTGGGGCTGACGTTGTTGCTGTTGCTGTTGTTGAGGTTGGGGCTGACGTTGTTGCTGTTGCTGTTGTTGAGGTTGGGGCTGACGTTGTTGCTGTTGATGTTGTTGCTGTTGTTGCTGTTGCTGTTGTTGTTGTTGGGGTTGACGTTGTTGCTGTTGCTGAGGTTGACGTTGTTGCTGTTGATGTTGTTGCTGTTGAGGTTGCTGTTGCTGGGGCTGGCGTTGTTGCTGTTGCTGAGGTTGACGTTGTTGCTGTTGATGTTGTTGCTGTTGAGGTTGCTGTTGCTGGGGCTGGCGTTGTTGCTGTTGAGGTTGCTGTTGCTGGGGCTGGCGTTGTTGCTGTTGAGGTTGCTGTTGCTGGGGCTGGC
>JACCDO010170123.1_pt1 | contig 79425 bp, 49 predicted proteins | sample 7446101 | NCBI WGS metagenome assembly JACCDO01 (sample SAMN15323440, study PRJNA562643) | freshwater metagenome | isolation source: river surface water | place: USA:Blue River Watershed | collected 2017-08-16
AAAAAAAAAAAAAAAAAAAAAAAAAAAAAAAAAAAAAAAAAAAAAAAAAAATAAAAAAAATAAAAAAAATAAAAAAAATAAAAAAAATAAAAAAAATAAAATATTAAGAGCAATAATGGTCTATTAATATAATATATGTATAAGATGATAAAATAATATAAAAAATCCAGATGATAATATGGTCTAGAAACAATATAAAACACAAGATGATAATATGGTCTAGAAATTATTGTTAATACTTACCAGATGATATTATTAAAAAATATAATATTTTTAAGATGAAATATCATCTAGTAATTTTTCATTTAATATATAAAAATTGAATTATAATATGTTAGAAAGATGTTTTAAATATTATATAAAAATATACAAGACCTAGAATCATCTGTAACTCTAATAAAAATGGAGAAACCAGACATATACACTAAGGATATAGACAGTCTATTGGGCACAATGGAAAAGATAGATAAGGTAGATAACATTATGATTAAGGACATAATATGCGACTATACTAGCCCGATAGTTTTACACACGGGACGTCATAGACATTTTAGTTCAATCAGTTCAATTTTACAATTTATACAGGAGTTCTATCCAGATCGTATAATAATAAATTCAGATAATGAAATAATTATTAGATACGAGAATAGTTATTTAATGGTAGGATACAGATTGTTTAGTATTGAGTCAAATGATGATTTAGTAGGCTTAAAAGCAGACACAATTTATCCTTATGACTCAATGGTATTTAGAATTTTAGAACCAAGAACAGAACTACGTGGATTAAAAACAATAAGTATTTCTGAATTTGGAGGAGTAAACTACAACAGGTTTTTCCCAAGTATTTGTAACTCCATAACACAATTATTACAACTAAAACCAAGACACATACAAGACCAAACTATAATTAGGTCTTTTAATACATTAAAAAGACATAGTCCAGGTTTGATTGATAATTTGAGAGAACTATTTAGGATCAGTAAAAAAGAATTAAGTGAAGAAACTAAGGAAAGCTTGAGGGTTTTGCGGAGTCAATTAATTCAAGCAAACGGAAACTATGTGTTAGAAAATCCAGATCCATTTTCAGAATTATCCCAAAAAACTTTAAGGGAAAATCAAACTGTTATATCATTACTTTTATTTATGATTGATAATATGTAAATTATTATAATAAAATTTGTATTATAATAAGTTTCGTAAAAGTTTATAAAAATATCAAAAGGAGATATTAAAATATTTATAAAAATTATAACTACAATTGATTTTCTATATCAACAAACCACCCCCATTTTTGGTCTTCGGTCAAATAAAATATTTTGTGTTCTACTAATTCAAATTGAATATTATGAACATTTTTTTTAATATTAATAGATTGATTAATAATTTCTTGTTTATTTTTTTTTATAAAATAACCTTGTTTATTAAAATAACCTTGTTCTTGAAAATAATTTTGTTTATACCTATCATTATAAGGTGGTTCTGGGTTTGAATAAGCCTTAGGTCTAAATATATGTTCTTTACTTGAAATTTCTTGTTTAAAATTAATTTTTCTACCATCAGAATAATTATTAATATTAATAATAATATTAGCAAGAGGTTTTGCATCAATATTAATGTTAGTAACATTATTAACAGCTTGTTCATTTGTTTCTAATACAAATTTACAAGTCATTTTTTTATCAGAATCTAGTACATCTAATTTAGTATTGGAGTTCTTTGATTTATATTGAAGAACCCAATTAAAATATTTTGTATAATTTAAATATCTAAGAATAAAATTTTGAACTGACGAGAATACGTAATAAACTATATAATATAGTTTATCAATAAAATATTTAAAATCTTCGAATAAAATGTTTGAATTATTACATTGTTCTATCATAATAACATATATAGAATTAATAGTATTGTCTATATATGGGTTATATATATAAATCTTATTAATAAATAAATAAATCAAATTTTTAACAAAATCATTGAGATTAGTTACCATTAAAATACATAGGTTTAGGAAAATTAAAAGCACTTAATGCTGCTTCTCTTTTATCAGCAGGTGCATAGATTGGATAAGGAACATTAACATTAAAGTTAAGCATTTCAAGTTCATGTTCTCTTTGTTTTTTATTAAATTCTTTAATAATATCTTCATCTTGCATAATTTTACATTCTCCTAAAGATGCAAAAGAATAATAATTATCATCACCATCAATATTAGAAACTTTTTTAGTAGGTTGAGCAGCACAATCATAATCGTAATCAAATTCGTTTGTATAATAACCATCGACCCAAATATATTCAATAGCAACTTGTTCAACAGTATTAATACCTTGAGGGGGCGAACAATCTTTAGTCCACATGTTTACACATTCTTCAGTATCATTTTTAGTTACAAAATGAACAGTAACCTTAAGCTGGTCAGGAACAGATTTCAAAATCTTTTTGATAACCATTGAAACAATATATTTAGTTTGAGCTTCAGTATATTCTCTAGTCATACCAACAATATCGATAAGTTCGACAGGAGCATTAGGAGGAGTGTCTGCATATAAATTATAATTAACACCAATTTCTTTATAAAATTTATTGATGCCTTTATCTTGTACATACTTAGAGTCTTGTGAAGTAAGTGGTAAATAGTTATTATAGTTATTAATAATTTCTGCGTTTTCAGGAAGTTGTTTAATTTGGTTATTTAATTTATTAATAAATTGAGTTGTTAATTTTATAAATTGAAAGGGAGGATAAGGATTAGTAGATTTAGTGTTGTAAACAGTAGTAGTTACTGGTAAAGATTGAAGATTAAAGAAGCTTTTTTGGTCAGGACAAATGTAGTTAAATGCTGTTAGGACATCACGATAGGCATCATTAAATTGAGATTGAACGAAATATTTATTAAGTTTTTTACAAGGGTAATAAATTTTTGGTTTTGAACTAGAACCTGAATTAGATTTATTCCCTTTCTTTTTTTGTTTTTTTAATGATTTAATATCCTCTATATTTTTATTAAGTGAAGTATTATCTCCATCAAACATATTTTGATTATGTAAATTTAGTCTTCTAATTAAATCAGTAGAATTGATAACATTATTAGATGAAGAAGGGTCTCCAGGTATAGAATCTAAACCTAAAAATTGGTTTTCATCAGGCATATCAGCTCCTAATTGAGCTTGACTAAGACCTTTAACAAAAGGATTAGTAATATTAATATAAGATTCTGTTTTAACTAAATTATCATAATAAGTTGTATATATTTTATAAACAACAAGAATAATAAGTAAAATTAATATAATTCTTAATATCTCCATTATAATATAATTTATAGATATATAATATTTTATAATATAATTTTTTATATTATGAACAAAATAAAAGTTAGATAATGATTAAATGAAAATAAATAAGAAAATTAATAATAATCTCCAGGAGGTAAAATATTTTCTTTAATCATATTTTTAATATTATCAATAAATTGGTAGTTAGAATAAAAATCAAATCTACCTTCATCGTCTAAAATATCATCACCAATATCCATACCTTGAGCTTCTTCTTCATCATCATATTTTTGTTCTCTAATTCTTTCTTGTTCCTCAGGTGATAATTTATCAAAATCTTCTTTTTCTCTTTGTTCAGCATAGAAATCAATTGCATCCATCATCAAGTCAGCATTTTGTGTTTCTAAATAGAAAGGTGATGTATATAATATTTGGTGGAAATTACTTAATTCTTTATTAAAGAAGTGTGTATCAAAATTATATTGATTAAATAATATACAAATAACATCTATAACAAAATGTGCAACATTTGTCTTAGTAGCTTTATTAGTATTATATTCAATAAGTCTTAAAATTTCATCTAAAATATAGTTTAAAATAAGATTAGTAGTATTATCATTTTTTAATATAAAATTGTAATCTATGAAATTTGAGAATTTAATATTATCCTTTTTATCATTTTTAATACTAAAAGGCATATAAGTTAATATATCATTAATATATTTTAAGAAAATATGTTTATTGTTTTTATCATTAATATCAGTTTGTATATCAGAATCAAGTTTTTTCTGATAGTTAACATATAATAAATCAATAGGATTATTTGAAGGTTCAGAAATGACGACTGTTTGATTATTATTAGGATTGATGAATTCAGTAGTAAGTATATTAACTGTATATTTATATTTAAATCTATTAATATATTTATTAAGCTCATAGCCTAATTTTTTAATTAAATTAAATCTTCTAATACATACCTTACTTATAAAGTCATACATAGTAAAATTTTTATTTTTTTCAAAATGATTTTCAATATCTTCTTTGGTCATACCATATATTTCAGGATATACATCAGAAATATTAATTTGTTGTCTGGGTAAACCAAACATGAGTAACATATTTTTAATAGAATAATTTATTTTAAGTTTACAATTATTTTTATCAAGATCAATATATTCTTTATTAATTTCACGATAACCCAGAAGATTTTTTTCTAACAAATCATAAAACAATTCGTATTTAGTATTTCTTTGCATAGAATAAACAATAACATTTCTTTTAAAATGAGGGTGTGATTCAATAATTCTAAATTTATTTTCTTTTTCGTAAATTTGAATAGGAGATTCTAACTTTACACCATTATAATCATGGTCAATATAGTAAATATTATGATGGAGATTATATACATTGTTGTTAACAATAATATCGATACCAAGTAATTTTTGAATAGAATCCAAGACCTTATTAATTGTTTTATTTATATCATTATCATATTTTTGATATTTATACATAATTTTATCAAATATTTTTTTAAGTCTAAAAATGTCAGCAGTATTTTTATTTTCAAGTTCCTTAATCATTAATGAAGATTTAATATTATTTTCTTTTTTATATTTTTCAATAATATTGTACATATTAAATAATTCTTTATCTGAATTAGTGATAGGAGTTCCCAAAGTATATTTACATTTAGAGCAAATACTAATATCTTTTTTAGAATCATATTCAAATTGATGTATATCACCATTAATACAATATTTAGTAGCTAATTTTCTTAGATAAAGAATAATTTCTCTTTGATAAAGTAATTTAATACTATCAGGAATAAGTTTAGTTGGGTCCGCATTTTCTTTACAATGTTGACAAGTAAAAAGAGTACCATTATTAACAAAATTATGGAATCTACCATCAATACAATTTGTTAGATTAGAAATTTCATATATTTTAACAACAATATTAGGATAGTACTTTGGAATTAATCTTTCTAATGAAATTTTTCTACTAAATTTATCATATAAATCATCAAAAGTAAATTGATTAAAAACATCATTATTAGGTTCTAAATCAAATTTAGTTGAACCAAGAGTAATACCTTTTTGTTCTTTGTCAGATTCTATTTGTAAATAAGTTTTATCTAATTTTCTAGTTAATTCGATGCTTTTATAAAGTTCAAGTTTAAAATAATATTTAGTTTGCAACACTTCATATATAAAAGATTTTTTAGCTTTCATTATATCTGAATCAACTAAAAGAATAGTATTTATTAATTCTACAAATGTATTGATAATTGCTTTTTGGGTAAGTACTTTTTCTGAACTAAATTTTTTTTGAGATGATTTAACTTCTTTAGCTGATACATCAATCCAAATATTATATCTAGTAATAAGACAACTGGTTAAATAAATCATATAACACAAAATAGGGTAATCTGATAATGGAGCCATATCACCAGTTTTATTAATAACAATATTAAGATTATTAAATAAACTAAAACCAATTTTTTTAAATATATAATAAGAACAATATTTATCATTTGTAAGAGTCATAATTTGACTATCATTCATTTCTAAAATTAAAATAATTAGAATATATGTAAGAACATTATTATATTTTAATATTTTGTAGTAATCTTTGTCTTTACTTGAATAAATGAAAACATTATTATCTAATTGAAATTTGAATAAATTAGAAATTTTAGTTGTACCAAATTTTTTCATCATATTTTCTCTAACTTGGGTAGTATAATTTTTATCCATATATGTATTATGAAATAGAACAATATCCATAACATCTTTAATAATTGTTTTTCTATTACCTTTAACTAAATATGTAGAACCTTTAAGAGATTGAAAATTAAAAATAGAAGCCATACGTTCAATAATTTTATCAATATTACGAATAGATGTTTTAAATTTTTCATATTCAGGAATTTCTTCCAATTCAATATCATATTTCATACTAAAAGTAACAAACATTTGAGTAGCATTATCAAATTGACCGTCTTGAATATATTTTTTAATATTAATAGCAGACCTACAACTTTTACAAATAAAATCCTGTTCAGCATTAATATTAACAAATTGTTGAATAAATTCATAAACAAGTTCAGAATATTTAAAGTCTTTATTTTTATTTAATTCTGATATTTTATCCCAAGAGATAATATGTTGACAAACAGCATCAACATGTTCATTGTCTTTAGAATCATAATCATCCTGATTGATATTAGTTTCTTTAAAAGTATTCTTATTATCATCTTTAGAATCACTAATAGGAAAATCAGCAACTACATTTAAAACAGGAATTTTAGGATATTTTTTAGGTGGTGCAGTAGGTAATTTAATAATATCTCCATATAAACCAGGGAATTCATCTTCATTATAATCATAAGTATCACCAACCTTAATAGATTTAGTATAATAAATTAAATATTCCAATTCATTTAGATCTTTAGAATGTTGTGGATTATTAATATCAGGATATTTAATTTTAAAGTTATCAACCATATCAATATAATCAGTAATAAGTTTAGGATGAGAAATATTTACTTGTTCTCTAATAATATTAATAACACTTTCGATTGTGTAATCATATAAATATGCAGTGATAATTTTAACAACTTCATTTTTGGGCATTGAATCAGAAATATCATAAAAAGGTATATTATATTTTTGCTTAGACAAGTCAAACAACCAATAATAATTATTTGTTAATTCGTCAGTTTCTAGTTTTTCTTTAGAAAAAATTTTTTTTTTAAGTTTATAATTAATAAGAGTTTTAATTGAATTAAGCGGTTCATCTGTATCTTTACAAATATCAATAAATGTATTAATATTAAGACAATTTAATTCTGATTCTTTGTTAACAAAAGCAAAACCAATAATATTAACTAACATATCTTCAGACATAATTCTGGTTTGTAAAACATCAAATTTCTTTTTATTAATAGAATTAATAGAAACATTTCTAATTGCATCGATAGTTTTGTCGCTAGAAAAAACGAATCCATTATTTTTAAAATCTTTAAAAGAAATGTATGGATATAATCTGTAACTAATTAAATCATTAAGGAGATCTAAATTTTCAGTATTCATTTTAATGATATTTTTCATTTTAGAAATAATTTTAATATCTTCATAGGTATTAGTTAATGTTGCATTAGTTTCTTGAAGAGGTACATAAAATAATTTTTTAATTTCGTTAGGGTTTTTATAATATTCAGATACAGTATTAATTTTATTAATAATATATTTAACTTTAGTTTCATCCTTTTTCTTTGGAGATTCTAATTTGTCTCCTTGTTTTTCATATTTTTCATTATCTTTATGATACAGTAAGAAATCATCAACAATTGGAATTAATATATGTGTATCAAGTAGTTTTTGTATTTTAATATCGTGGTCAGTAAAATATTTTCTTTTTTCATTAATATCTTCAGAATAATCTTCATTAATCAAACTGTATATAGTTTCAGGTAAATTTGTTTTTAATTGTGTTGGAGATAATATAGATTCAATCGCACTATAATCAATAAAATCACTTCTAGGAACAACAACATCAATAAAAATAAAATCTCCACTAGCTGTTTCAGTTCCTTCTATAATATCAAAAATTTCATTTTTCTCTTTATTAGTATATAAAACAAGTTGAATCATCATTAAAATAATACTGTGATCGACAATGATTTTATTTTTTTCAGCACTAAGTGCTTCAGCAATATTTTTAATAACATTTTCTTCACCAATTTTTTGAATAAATTCTTTTAAATTGTAGCTATAATTATCAATAAGATTTGATGTATCTTTTTTACTTGTCATTTTATCAATATAATCCATAAATTCATTAATAAGATTAACAGTTTTAATAATATTTGAATTAGTTTCAGTATTAAAAAAATTGTCAATTTTAAGAGAATAGTTAGGTTGGTTTCTACTAAATTCAATTAAATTATTATTGAACTGTTCAATTTTACCATTGTAATTAATACCTAATATAATAAATAAATAATAACCTATAAATTTAGAGACAAGATTTTTAATCAAAATAATATTTTGGTTTTTTGTAACAAGATTATTAATTTTTTTCATAGGAATAAGAGATTGTGCTAATTCAATAATAGAATTGATTTGTTTTTGATATTTAACAAAATTAATTTCTTTAACAAGTTTTTTGAATTCTAAAAGTTCTGGGGCTTTGTTTTCTAGAATCCATGTACCCATAAAGTTGTTTATGGTTTCATTTAAAATATCATCGATTTCTGCAATATACATTTATTAATATAATATATTATATTGATAATAAAATTTTATAAAAAAACATTTAATAATTGGACTAAAATTATTTTGTCCTGAAATTGATTATTTTATCTAATCTTAACTTGATTTTGATTTTTTTTTATATCTGATTTATCAGATTTTTTATCTTTCTCAATATTTTTACTACCTAAACCAGATAGTTCAGTAAATTTTTTCATTATTTGTTTAAACATTTTTTCTGAGTCATCTACAGCTTCATTAAAAACATCTATTGGTTTAGATTTATCATCTACTTTGAATTTAATTATAATATTTTTTTGCATAAAATCTGGATTAGTTATTCCTGAAAATAATACAGATTTATTATTTTGCAAATGATAGTTTATAGCTCCTCCACAAGTATAATCTTCATTTAATATTTCAATTATCATTGAATTATTTTCAGTAATAACTACTTGATATTGATTTTGATTAACATTTTCCTTAATAATTTTTAATTTTTCAATTATAATTTCACAACCTCTTATTAATATATCATATTCATTCATTTGACCCCCAGATTCAATCATAAATTCGAATTTATTTTCTTGTATTTCTTCATAAAAAGCATTTGCAGCATTAAAAATACCATCATATTCACCAATAGCTAGAACTGCTTTCATGGAACATTCAAATTCTTCTCCAGTTCTTAATTGAATTAACAGAATAGGATATTTTTCAGAATAGTATTTGCTATTTTCAACAACTTCATTGTTAATTGTAAATTTCATATCATTAGTTGATACATTTAAAATATTTTCTGGTCCTACATTTTTTGCTTTGATATAAATTTCAATTTCCATATTATCTTCAGAATGTTTAACAATTTTAGGATCTGCAAAATTTACATCTTTATAATATTTACTTGATAAAAATTTTACATCATGTTTAATTTTATTAATTGGTAACTGACTTAATCTTTCTCTCATATAAGTATTATCGAAACAAGAATTATTTCTTGTTATCATAATTTTAGATGGATGAAAAGCGTAAATTGGAATCTGGTTTATACATGCTTTTCTAATAGAATTTATTAAGGTGTAATCTACGTTTTTACCAGAAAATTGTAATTTTAAGGAACTACTATCATAATCATCAACAGAATATTCAAGTTGTTTAATATCTATATCAAAACTCATTTTCTATATATATATATATTTATTATTATATAAATATTAAATCAAATTTTTTATTTATTACACACAATGTATCTTAAAATTATAACATTTTATATATAAATATATTAAAAACAAATGTCTGGTTTTAATTCTAATTTTAATGTTAAATCTAATATTCCTTCAAATTTAAATCAAAATCAACAAAAAATGTCAAATGTACTTTTTTATAGTACTAAATGTCAAACATGTAATTTTTTTATGACATATGCACAAAAAACAGGAGTTTTAAAGCATTTTAAACTAGTTTGTATTGATGGTAATGAAAGACATTTTCAAACACAAGGATTAAAAATTATCCCAACTATAATTGTAATTAATCTAAATAAACCTATTGAAGGTAAAGACTGTATATCATGGTTAGAAAATGTTATTAAAATGAATTCTGGAAAAAATTTTGAAAAAACAAATGACCAGTATTTACCTGAGACAGGAATTTTAAATTCAAACCAACAACAACATCCAACATTACCAAATAATAAAATAAATAATCAAGTTACTAATTTGAATATGGGTTCAACATCAGGAACATCAATAGGAACAACATCAGGTTTAACATCAGGTCAAACCGCTGGTACAATACCAATTGGAAGTAATCCTAATGGAAATCAATTTCAAGTACCAAAAACGAATATAATGAAAAGAAATAACGAATTAACAGCAATAGCTCCACCATTACCAACAACAAATGTAAAGGGAAGACAACAAAATCAAATTATTCCTCCACAATCACAAAATAATTCTAGTATAACAGTTGGACCAAATAATTCAAATCAAACAAATGGTCCAAGTGTCAAGCCTGTTAATCAATTATTTGGATTTATGGAAAATGAGATGTCAGGCTTTTCTGATTCCTATGCATATTTATTAGTAGATAATGCTTTACCAAAATCATTTTTACCTCCAGATAAAGATTTACAAATATATACAGCACCAGAAGGAAATAAATTGGATAAGAAAACACAAGAGTTATACTTGAAAAATATGGAATTATTTATAGAAAACGAAAAGAAACAAATAAAACAAAAATATGAACAAGAACAAAATATAATATTACAAAATAATTTAAGAAAGTAGTGTCTATTATAACTATAAAAACAAGTATGAATACAGAAAACAGTATTGAATATAAATTAAAACGTTTTGAAGAATTGGTAAATAATTATTCAGATGTATTGATATCAATGATAGATTTGGGAGCAAGAAATAATTTATTACCATTAAAATATATGTTTGGGATTCCATTAATGAAAGAATATATACAAAAAAACAAAATAGATTTATTAGAATACGGAGTTAAATATGTATTAGTTAATAAAGAAGAAATTATTAATTTTGATTTGAACAAATTAGATGAACTAGATGATGATTCTGATGATAATGTTTCAAGAAAAAGTTGTGTATCAAGTATTTCTGATATAAAAAGTACTTTAAATACAAATAAAATATCTGGAAGTTTTATTGGAATAGAAGATAATGAGATTCTTAATTTGATAATAGATATAAAAAATAATTCAAAAAAACTAGACAAAAAAACAACCAAATTGATAAAAGGTTATATAGAATTACTAATGTTAATTTTAGAACAAATAAAAATGTTGTTTAATTAGTAATAATAAAACAAAAAATTTATTTAAAATTATTATAATTAATACATATTATAATATGTCAACTTCTCAAACTCCTCATGATTATAAGGAATACTTCTACAATAAGTTTGTCAGTTCTTTTAAGACTTTAGTAAATACTTTACTAGAAAAAATTCCAGAATGTGAAGATAAAAATGATTTAAAAAAAATAGCGAATCTTATGGATAAATTAAATTATGATAAAATTATATTAAAATTATCACAAAATTCAAAATTGATGGAAGTTTTATTATTTTTGAATAAAAAGAATTTTGAACCAAGTATATGTAATAAATATTTAACTTCAAATGATAAATACTGGTCTCTCATGCCTTCTTTTAATATAAATAAGATTATATTACTACTTGATTCTCAAGGAAAATCAATTTTACAAGAACAATTAAATAGCTTATATGTATGTGCTGTAACTTATAATAAAGTTTTAGAACAATTTGAAACATGCAAAGACAATTCTTCTTTTAATCCTTTTGAAAACGTAGGCAAGGTAGCTGAAAATTTAGATATAAATACATTATTTGATGGTGTAGAAGTAAAGAATATTTCAGCATATGAAATGTTAATGGAAACAATAGTAAATCAACAAATGGATAATAAAATGACTGATTATATGTCAAATATTCAAGAAAATGATGTAAATGAGGCAGCAGCAAAACTTAATGATGTTTTAAACTCAGATAAATTTTCATCAAACAAACAGACAACAAAAATTTTATCTGATATGTTAAACAATATAAAATCAGAAGTAATAAATTTAAAGAGTGCAGATCAAGACAAAATGAAGGGTAAAAAAGGTGTAGAACAATTATTAGGTATTGCACAAAAAGTTGCAGGCAATATGATGGGTTCAATTAAAGATAGTAATGTCAGTGTATTAGATATTTGGGATGCAACGAGTAATTTAGCTAAAAATACAGTACAATCTGATGCCTTAAATATTGTTGATAATTTAATCAGATCTAATATTGAACAAAACATTAGACAAAGTCAAATGATGAGTAATCAAGTTAATCAAAATAATCAGTCTAATCAACAAACTGAAACAAAAGATTCATCAGTAGTAGATGAATCAATGGGGGAATCTAAAAAGAAGAAAAAAGATAAGAAAAAGAGAAATAAATAAAATAAATAGCTTAGTCCAATATTACAATAATAAAAATATTTTTAGTTATAATTTTTTATTAGTCACTTAATAAAAAAATAATTTAAAATTACATAAAGACCAATAATTATATATTATGTCCAAAAACATATATCGAGTTAACAAAAAGAGTGATTTAGATGAAATTATGAAAAATAACTTTTTAAAACCAGTATGTTTAATCTTTGTATCAAAAAGTTCTAATCCACAACTTTACAATGATATTACAAAATCAGTTTTAGCAATTAGTAAACAACATGCTTATAATATGGTAGTTGTAATAGATTTTGATGATTTTTTAGATAATAATAATTTTTTTGATGGAATAAAAAGTAATACTCCATATTTTCTAGCATTTTTTAAGGGAAAAAATATATGTTCAATTGACAATAGTGAAAATTTTATTCCTATAATTATTAATAGAATGGAAGAAATCCATCAATCATATATTAATAGATTGGTAAATGCTTTTAATCAAGAACAAGAAAAAACACAAAACCAAAATATTAACTCTGGAGAAACTAATCAAAACACATCCATAGATAAAATTGGAATAACAGGAATAATTGGAACAATAGGACAAAATGAACAACATGAACAAAATGAACAATACAATAAGCAAGATGAATTAGAAAATGTAGCTAACATAGAAAATGTAACTAATACAGAAAATGTAGAAAAGTCTGAGAATATGGAAAATTCCGAAAATTCCGAAAATTCCGAAAATTCAGAAAATTCCAGTACATCATCAAATAATTCATCAAATTCATCAAATTCATCAAATTCATCAAATTCATCAAATTCTAAAAGTACAAGAAATTCTAAAAGTAATAAATCACAAACATCCAATGATACTGAGAAAATAAGAAAAGAAAAGGAAAAATTAAGAAAACTAAAAGAATTACAAAAACTTCAAAGTATGTTAAAAAACTGAGTAAATAAAGAAAAATAATATAAAAAAATACTTTTTAACTGTTTAGTTTTATTAAAATGATAAAATTAAATTCTAAATATTATAATATAATTAATGGATGTTTTTTGGATAAATAACCCATATATAATAATTAAAGATTATTACGAGATATTACCATCAAAATCGATGTCAAGAATAAAGCAAATGAATGCGGTAAGTAGATTTATAATTTATTTATTAGTTTTATGTTTGATATTTGGAACAGGTGAGAATATTATATTATTTTGTTTGATTTCATTAATGTTAATAGTTTCATTTTATTTTATATATAAAATAGACCCTGTTGGTGTTCAAAATGATATTATAAATGAAAATACAGATCCACTAGAGAAATTTGAATCAGCAAAATGCAGAAATTGTAAAAATGACAATAAAAATATATTAGATGAAACAGTAATAAATATATATGATAACAAAAAAGACAATGTATTAAAAGGAACGGCAACTTCAGATAAAGATATAATATTAGAATCTGGTTATATTGATGCAGATGGTAATTATAAAATAGGTAAAGATTATTCTGATATAAATATTAAAGAATGGAATAATGAACAAGATAAAATAAGTAAAAAAATTCCATGGCAGAAAAATGAATTATACATTGAAAATAATTGCAGAAAACCAACTGTAGATAATCCATTTACAAATATAGTTTTTTCTGATTATTTAGATGCAAGTAATGTAGCAGAACCATGTAATATTGATAATAAAAATATTCAACAGGATATGCAAAATTTATATAATTCAAGTATATATAGAAATTTCGAAGATGTATTTGAAAGGGAAAATTCGCAAAGAATGTTTTATACTTTACCGATAAGAACAATACCAAATGACCAAACTGAATTTGCAAATTGGTTATATAAAACTAGTCCAACATGTAAAGAAAACTCTCAAAACTGTACATATTATGAAATTCCTTCAATGTCTTCACAAAGATATTAAATAAATTTAATTAATTTAATTGATTATTTTTATACTAATAATAATAAATGAAACCATTATTATTATTTGATGTAGATGGTACTTTAACTGAATCTGGTAAGAATTTAGATTTAGAAATGATAGATAAATTAACAAAACTAGAAAAATATTATGATTTAGGAATAGTAGGTGGTGGTAAATTTGAAAAAATTTATGAACAAATAAATAATATAAAAATTTTTACACATATATTTTCAGAATGTGGATGTGTTTATCATAAATTAAATTTAGCGAAAAACTATGAAATAATTTATACAAAAAAAATTAGAAACCATTTAGAATATAGTAATATAAATAAACTGATTAAATTGTGTTTAAAATTTTTATCAGAAGTTGATTACAATATAACTGGTAATTTTATAGATTTGAGAAATGGAATAATTTATGTGTCTTTAATAGGAATGAGTGCTAATGAGGACGAAAGGAAGTTTTTTATTGAAATAGATAAAAAACAATTTATACGAAAAAAATTAATAGAAATTTTAAAAGAAGAAACAAAAAGATTAAAAACAGAAAATATACAAATATTAGAAGGTGGAAGTGTAGGAATTGGTATTTATCCTAAAGAATATGGTAAATTACAGGTTTTACAAGTTTTAAATAATTATCTAGAATCTAGTTCCATAAGTTATTTTGGTGATAAATATACTGAAGAAGGTAATGATTATGAATTAATTACTAATTCTAAAGTGAAAGGTTATCCTGTTGATAATCAAAATGATACTAAAAATATTTTAGATAGTTTATTAAATAATGAGTTAATTAATTATTAAAAGTATCATTAGGAACTGGGTGCATGAATGCTGTAAAATTATAAATATAGACATTAGAATTATTATATAAAGGTTTGATTAAATATTTAGTATATCCATCTTTGACAATAACATTTGGATCAACATCTAAAGAATCAACACCATAAATACCATTTGATGTGTCAGGGGTAAATTCAAGACCATATTCTCCAATAAAAGTAGGAATTCCTGTAGAACTAGCTAACCTATTACCATTAGGACTAGATGGATTAATTGGATTGTAGGAATAAACTATAGAGTTAGAAGGTAATAAGCTTTCATTTAATGATTTAGTAACATAATAAGCCTGAGCACCTGGATACATTTTTAAAAAATTGTCTACAAGATTAACTCCGGGTGAATTTGAACCAGCAGAATTAATTCTATTTATATCAATACCTGTTGTATTACTAATAAAATTTTCTACTAAATTATCACTAGAATTAGGATTAGTATTTTTATTTTGAAAAAGTTCTTTAGGAATTTGAATAAGTTGTACATCAAAATTAATAAGCATATCTTGTCCATCAATATCAAAAGCATGTAAATTATAAAGATATTTTAAATTCAATCCTTGTTCATTTTTAATATTAGAAAGTCTAAAAGTAAGGTCATTTCTAAATATTTGTTCGCCATTAATTTTAGCAACATAATTCCCAAATTTATTATTGGGTTCATATGGATCAAACGCAAAAACATATATACCTTTAGGTAATAAATAACTAGAAGAATCCTTAACATAATATACACGTGTACCAGGATATTTGGAAATAAAACTATTAACAGCTAAAGAGAGAGAATTATAGTTATTGTCTTGATTTATTGTGTTTGAAAAATTATCTATAGAATTATATAAATAAAAATTATTAACAAAGACAATATAAATTAAAGATAAAATTAAAGCTAAAGAAAATATAAAAGTAAGATCTTTATTCATTATATATAATTTATTATATAATCAAGTGATAAAAAAAATTAAAAATAATATTGAATTTTATTAGAATAATCGAATTGATGAAAGACTTTATCAATTTCAAATAATTGATTAAAGCCTTCATCTAATTCAGGTTTAGTAAATTTTTTAGCTAAAGTTCTATATATAACTGGACTAATAAGTTTACCTCCAAACCAAAACATTCTCATGTAATTAAGATGTTTATTAATATCAAAATCATAATTAAACCAAATACCAATTTTATAATAATTTTTAAAAGAACTCATAAATTTTTTTCTACTATCTAAACTTGTATTTGTATTGTCATTAATAATATATTTATAAGAGGTTAAATCATTGATTTTTACTAATTTGTTATCAATAATTTTATCATTGACATCATCATTATTATTGTAAACAAATTCTGTAAATTTATTTGTAATTTGTTTACGTAAAAAAGATTTTCCAGACGCAGGATATCCAATCAAAACAATAAGTACATTATTATTTTGATTTATACCTTTATTAATATGTTTGAAAATTGACTCAAATAATATATTTTGTTCTTGTTCAGAATAATAAAAAATATTTGGATATGTAATAGTTCCAGACTTTGAATTAATATCATCTAAATTATATTTGAAAAAAACTTCTGGAGTTTTAAATTTAAAACCACAGTTAATAGCATATTTAAGATCTGTATCAGAATGGTCTTCTTTTCTACCAAAAGCATCACCAATATAGTATATATTTTTTTTTGTAAATTGAATCGGGATACCTTGTAGTAAATTTGATTTAATATAATCCCAAGAAGATGGTAAAGGTTTTCTAAAATTATCATTTTTAATTGATGCAAAAATAAATGAAAATTTTAATTTTTTACTAATAGATTTTATTTTATCAATCCAATTATCTATAAGTTGTTTATTTTTTAATCCACCTTGATTAGTAACTATACCTACAATATTTGAATTGTCATAAAATAAATTATTAATAGTTTTTTCTGTAGTATTATTTAAAAATAACCAATCATCTTTATTTAGTGGAAAAACTTTACCAGATTTAGTTTTAATAATAGTATTATCTAAATCAAATAGATAAATTTTATTGTTCTTTGAAGATTTATATGAATTAACAAAATTTAAATCATAACCAAAAATAATATTATCTAAAATAATCCAATTAAAATCCATAAGTTAATAAGTAATTTACTAAGTATATATTTAAATAAATTAAGTGTTTATTTCAATATTTTTAAATAGAGTATAATATTATATTATAATTTAATGGAAAAATTACGTACAACAAATAGAATACCATTAGAAAACTTTAATTTAAATAGAGAAATGGATTTAATAATGGGAGAATCAGAAAAGAAGAAAAATAAAACAACAATTATAAATTCTCAATATTTAAATGATAGAGACATGTTTAATAAATTTTCAAATGAAAATGAACAAGTAGATATGACAAATGTAAAACATGATGAATTTAACTATGGGATGCCTATATTTAATGGTCAAATATTAAATAACAAAAAAAGTCTAATAACAAGTCCATATATAGTGGAGAATAATAGAAAAGATAATTTTGTATCAAATAATACAACATTAGATTCGAATGATATGTTTGAACAAATAGTACAACAGACCGACAATCCATATGCAAATATATATGGGAGTGGTTCAAAAGATTTTAATGATGATGTATTTAATTCGATGGCTTATAATAATAATAATTTTTTGGTTAAAGAGGATAAAAAATCACAAGAAAATATATGTAAAGTAGAGAAAGATATAGCTGAATTTGAATATGAAATAAATAAACACAAAGACAAGGATTTTTTAGTAGATATTAATAGTCCATTCGCCTTAGGATATTTATGGAAGACTTTAATATTATTATCAAAAAATCCAACCACAGACAAATTATTAAAGTTATTAGGTATAAAAAATAAAGATAATTTAATATCAGACATGAAATATAATTCAGAGGTATTTGCTGATTCAGGAGCTTTAGATATAAAGATACCAGTAGGTAATCAAACTATTAATACAAACTTTATATCAAAAATATCTTCAATTTATAAGATAAATGTTATTACAGAAACAAATAATTATGATAATAAAGCAGAAATATTTTTAAATTATGTATTTAAGTTAGAAATACCATTTTACTATCAACCGAAAATAATAACAGATTATTTACAAGGTTACAAATCAAATAAAATAAAATTTATAGAAATGTTAAATGTACCTGTTAGTTTAATAATAAGTCATGAAAAAAACATAGTAAATCTAGAAATTCCTTGTGGTTCTAATATGATATTAGGATTTATTTATGATACGAATAGAAATAATTTAAATTCTTTACCATACAAATTAATTTTAGATAAAAAAATTCCAGATGTACTAGTAAAAAAATTAATAATACCAAAAATAAATAGAAATAAAAAGTCACCTTATGGAAAGAAATTTAAAGAAGAAATTGAAAATTTTCATTTAGGCGAAATAGCTTATGGAATGATGTATGAACTAGATATAAATGTGAATATGGGTTTAACAATAGGTATAACTAATGAGGTATCAAAAGAAAAATATGAAATAAAAAGAAATATAGATTTAATAAATATAAATCATAAATGTTATTATTATATAAAAAATAACAATATAGAAAATAAGATATTATCAAACGGAATGATAAATTATCGTTAAAAATATTAAATAAATATCTTAAAATAATTTATATATGGATAATTTTACAAACGAAGATATTGATTTATTTTTAGAATCATATAAAAAACATGTATTAGAAAATCCTTTACTAAATCAAAAAATACCCGTGTGGGTTGAATTTTTAAAAACAAAAAAATATTATAGAGAAAATGGAATGGAAGAAGATTATTTTTTTAAAAAAAGATTTGGTATAACTACAGACGATTTATTAAAAATTCATGCATTAATAGAAAGAGTAAAAAAGGGTAAAAGTTTAGATCGTAGAGTAAAATCAAAGGTTAAAGGAAATGAAGGATTAGATTCAATGATAGGAATGTCAGCTTTATCTGGATTTGATGAAAACGAAGATTATGCTAATAATACAGGTCAATTTGAATTAATGAATGAGATACAAGATGCTATGGATGCATATCATGATAAGATGAAAAAATCATCAGCAAGAAGAAATTGGAAACAACAAAAAGGTCAAGAAAGACAATGGCATCCTGAAGGAACAGTTGCTGGGATACCAGATAGATATTATAACGAGGACACTTTTTCAGAGCGTCCACAAATATCATATGATGTTCAAGCTTTTGCAAGAACAGGTTTATTAAATATGAATAAAACAAATCAAATTCAAAAATTAGAAAAAATAAATAATATATTAAATGATAATGATTTAATAACAAATGATTTTTCAGATGAATATAAACGTTCAGTACCTAATATGGACTGTAGAAAAAAAGTACAATTCTCAAACGAAATAGACCCATCAATAGGTGTTGATAATCAAATGAGAAATATGGATATAGGAGCTGCAAGATTTTGGCAAGATCAAGATATATTAAATGCAGGAAATAATACAAATAATAATAAATGTGTACCTAATAGAAATCCTTTTGAACACCAATTTCAATATCTAGATGCTAACTACAATAGAGTACCAGACCCAAGATTAATGGGTCAATCAGCAAGAAATGATAATAAATCAATGTTTAGAAGATAAAAATAATTATAGGTTATTTATACCACAGAATTTTTTACAATCATCAAGATTTGGGATACCAGAATTTGGTGTGCTATTTGGATTAAACAAACAAACTTCTTTAATATTAGTTTTAGTATTTAACCAAGAATTAGTTTTATTATATGAATCATCTGGATTTATAGAACAAACCATACAACTAGGATAATTAGTCATAAAACTAGGATCATCTTTAATTAGAGCACCTTTATGTTGATAACAAATTTTGTTTTTATCAATATCAAAAGTAGAATTTGAAGTTACTAAATCACCAGGTTTATAAATGTTTTTGAAATTAGAAGCAGTAAAAATTAAACTATCAAGATCAGATTGATTTGAAATAATCTTATATTTAGATAGGTCAGTTGTTGGTAAATTATTATTTCTAAAGTAAGACTCAATAAAATTTAATTCTTTGTCAAATGATTCAGCACTTATTTTATTGAAATTTTTAGCTATATATGTAGCTTTATCATGTTCTTCAATTCTTTTTAGTATTTTATCTCTAGTATCATTAATTTCTTTTTTAGTATTATTAAGTTCTGTGATTAATTCTTGATTAGTTTTGTCAAGAATGGACGAATTAGATAAAGATTTACTAGAAGCTAATAAGGAGTTTTGAAAGTTTTCTTGATTAAAATAAATAAATTTATAGATTAAATAAATTGTAGCAAGAAAAAGTACTAAATATAATATATAGATAGAAACACAATTATCATTTTTATTTTGTCCAGAGTTTAAATCGTATTTATTCATTATATAAATAAAAAATATATAAAAATATTAAACAATATTTATTTTTTTTTTGTGTATATAAATATATATAAAAAATATGAGTTATTCAACACAAGGAGCATCGAATAGACAGATTTATGATTGCTGCAACTATGCACAAACATTACAACAATCTGTAGATCCACTTCAATACAATTTATATTTTGGTGCAGGTGAAAACTGTTCTAAATGTATCGATAAGAAAGCCTGGTTCAAACAAGACAGACAAGTTGTCGATATTGAATCTGAACTTAGAAATCAAACTAGACCTTTGTCAAGATGTGATTTCCTCAAATACAACCCTAACTGCAAAACTTCTGATAGCTGTATTAGTACTTTTGACCCTAACGTCCCAAGAATTCTCTCACCCAGTTTATGCCCAATTGTCTACAATAACATTCCTACTCAAACCAGTCCAGGATATACAGTACCTAGTCCTGATATCTGTGGAGGTAAAGATGAATGGAGACGTGCTGATGATGTAAATACTTACCAAGCTTATCAAGCTAGAAACAGAGCTATTATTGGAAATTCAGACAGACCTGAAGATGTATACATGTTCTTAAACTCATGTAATTCTCAACCTTTATACAATGGTTCAATGGAAAAAGTAAGACCATATTTAGCTGGAGACATGATTTCAAGACCATACAAAGCTGATACTCAAGTATATTTACCAGGTTCAGCTAAAGGTCCAATGGCTTATGGTGGTATGGGTGGTGCTAATGGTGTACCAAATCCTCCTAATATGGATGTTAACATGGGTAGAAATGTACCAGTAACAGCTGAAATGAATATGGGTATGGGTTCAGGAATGAGATCAATGGATGCAGCATTAGATCAAATGAACAGAACTGGTAATGTAAATTCTATGTTAAACAATATGATAGATAACAATGGTATGTTAGGTAGAAACCCTAATTATGTAGACCCTTCAACAGGTATGAATGTAGCTGTAAATAGAGATATTCAAAAGATGCAAAAAGATATGGCTACAGGTGGTGGAGTTAGAGGTATGATGTTTGAATCTGAAGCTAAAAATAGAATGAGTGTATCATCAGAATCAGATTCAGAATCAATGTATGATTCCGATGATGATTATGAAAGAATATAAATACAGTTTTTAAATATACAAACAATATAGTAAAAATTTTTAAATAAAAATAAATATAATATAATTATTTATTTTTCTAGACATTATTATATAATGAATAATCCAAATCAACAATATTTACAATATAGAAGTGATTGTCAAAATTGCGATAAAAGACCTTGTGATGATTTATATCAAAACAGATGTATACCTAATTTAACAAATAAGGTATGCACAAACTCTGGTTTTAACTACGGTGTTTCATCAAGAGTTAGATATGATAATGATTATATTAAAGATGATATTGAACAAAGTACAGCTCCTTTAATGTCAGTTATAGACCCAAATCGTGTTAAAAACTGCAATCAATGTTTAAGTTATTTTGGTCCTAGACAAGGTCATAATGGTTGGGGAGATTCAATTGCTATTTCAGAACCAGGATTAACACCTGCTCAATCATTAGTTGATATTGATTCTATAATGTCAAACAGAAATGTTAAACAAGATCGTTCAAAGAAAGGTATGGTTAATATGGTAGATGTTTTTAAATTCAAGACTTATGATTCTAAGATTTGTGACAGAGCATTAGACCCTTTATCATCTGTTACAACTTTCCCCAAACAATTATATAGAGAAATGTCTATAAACAGATTCTATGATCTTAACCTTAATCCCCAAGTCAATATTTATTATGACTGGGCTGTTAACTCACAACTTGAAGCTAAAGATAACTATGATTACCCTTATCCTTATTCTGTTAAATTTGATGGAACTCTTCCTCAAGCAATCCCTGGAAAATCTCAACCAACTACAATAAGCTCACCAGCAAATTGTAATACTAAAGTTTATGATAGAAAATTATCGCCAGAATGTTCAAGTGAAAATTCAAGTGTAAGTTCTGAATCAGATTCTGATAGTGAATATTAAATATTTTTTATTCTAAATTATATTTATTCTAAATTATAATTATGTAAGTTTAATATAATAATATATTAAACTATGGATGTGTCAATAGGCGCCGGTTTAGGAATATTTGGAAATTTAATTAATAATAATAAAAATTATAAGATAATGGATGATACTAAAATTCCAAAATTTGTAAATAATACACCAACAAATTTTTATTCAAATTTTGAATCAGATATTTGGAATAATAGAGATAAAGTATTATACACAACAATAAGTGATACTTATAAAGAATCAGAAAAACCAAATACAAATATAGTTAATAATATATGGAGAATACAAAATGATACTATAAATCAAAAAAAAAATAAGGAAATTTTAGGAATGATGAATAAAGATATAAATATGATAAAAAATATAGAAACTAATAATATAGAAACAATGAAAAATATAAATGAATTAAATTCAAATGACTCTGATAGTGTATTTTCTGATAATTTTTCATTACCGAAATATATACCACAGAAAAAAAATAATCAATCAAGACATAAAGATAATATAACAAATGGTTCAAATAGTACATTTGATTATTATGATAATGACCCAAATAAATCAATAGATTCAGATTATTCAGATGATTCAAATTATTCAAATGATTCAAATTATCCAAATAAATATAACAAAAAACAAAATATTCAAAATAAATATTTAGAAGACGTTATATCAAATTTATCAGGAAAATCAAATGGTTATGATAAAACAATTGATGATAATAATACTGAAAACTGTGATAGTTTATCAAGACAATTTGACCAATTAGAATTTAACCATAAGGGAATTCCTGGTACTTTACCTCAAAGTAGACAAGTTTTACATTTGTTTAATGACAAATTAAAATTTAATCCTCAAAGTAATTTTAATCCAAAATCAGATGGAAGATATGGAGTAACATCTGATATGACACACGATAATATGCAACCATTTTTTAAGTCAAAAACATATGGTTTTAATCCAGAATTTGAAAAAGAACAAACAAATTATGCTGTAAGAAAAGTAGAGTTATTTACTGGTTCAGATCAAAATCCCCAATTTAAACATAAAACTGATGTTCCATATTTATTCCCGCCTGAGATAGGTAAAGTAGAATCAGTAACAGGTGTTCCAAACTTTTCGGATTTCTTTGAATCAAGAGTTATTCCATCTGATAAAAGACAAGGTGAAAAACCATTTCAACCTACAAGAGTAACTCCAGGTTTAAACTTAGGTTATAATGAATTAGGTAATACAGGTTTTCAAGATTTGTATAGAGCTTTACCTAAAAATGTTGACCAATTAAGAACTGTAGACAATCCTAAAGTATCATATCAACCTCCAGTAATACAAGGTCAAATGGGTGATAGAAGAGGAGCCATTGGTGATTTTATTCAAAAAGGTCCAGATAGATTTTATGAACAAACAACAGATTCTTTTATGCCTCAAAAGGGTGATTTTATTGCACCAGCAATATATGGTAAACATTTAAAAACCCTAACACAACGTTCATTAAATCCAGATACTCCTCATTTAAATCCTGCAAAAATGGATGTAGACCACTCAACACCAGAATATCTACAAGGTCAATTTAAAAAGACATTTAAAAGAACCTTTGATTATGATGGTCCAAGAAACATACAAGAAAATACTCGTGGTCAAATAATCAATCAAGGTACATATGTTCCAACTGAAACTCAAAGACAAGATACAAATTGGGGTGATAAGATATTATTAGGTACTGTTGGTAACAAACAACAAGATTATTTAGCAAATTATGAAAATTTCACACCAGAAACAACACTAAGAGAAATGATGCCTGAATTAGATAAAACAAATGTTAAAGGTAATTTTGTATCTGTACCTCTTACAAACTATATGAATTTTATTCCTGAAACAACATTAAAACAAATATTGATTGAAGATGAAGGTAAAAGAAATTTAACAAATGTATCAAATTCAGTTAAAAGTTATCTATACAATTCAATTAATGCTATTCCTGATGAAACTCTTAGATCATTGTTAACTGAAAAAGTTATATTAACAAATGTTAGAGAAAACTCTGAAAGAGGGTATTTATTTAATAATCAAAATGCAATTCAAGATCCAAATATGAGAAATCTTTCTGAAGATAATTTAATTCTTGGAGTATTATCAAACAAAGAACAAGGTTACTTATTTAATAATTTAAATGCAATTCCTGACCCTACTCTTCGTAACTTAATAAATACTTTGTATCAAAGAGGAGGTTATGGTTTCAAAGGTAATCATGAAGAAAATTATAATTTTAATTATGAGAATTCTATACCAAATACAACTCTAAGAGATTTAACTCAAGACCAAAAATATATTGTTGGTGCTCAAGGTAATCATGTTGAGAATTATGCATTTAACTATGAAAATGGGGTACCTAATACGAATCTAAGAAATTTAACAGAAGACCAAAAATATATTGTTGGTACCCAAGGTAATCATGTAGAGAATTATGCATTTAACTATGAAAATGGGGTACCAAATACAAATCTTAGAAATATTACTCAAGACCAAAAATACATTATTGGTACTCAAGGTAATCATGTTGAGAATTATGCATTTAACTATGAAAATAGTACACCAAATACAACTTTAAGAAATTTAACAGAAAATCAAAAATATATTGTAGGTACTCAGGGTAATCATATAGAAAACTATACATTTAACTATGAAAATGGTACACCAAATACAACTTTAAGAAATTTAACTCAAGACCAAAAATATCTAGTTGGTACACAAGGTAATCATGTAGAAACTTTTGCCTTTAACTATGAAAATGGTACACCAAATACCACTATGAGACAGTTATCAGGAGCACAAAAAAATATTACTGGTACACATGGTAATCGTGGTGAAACTTTTACATTTAACTATGAAAATGCTACACCAGACACAACTATGAGACAATTATCAGGAGCTCAAAAGAATATCACAGGTACACAAGGTAATAAATTAGAACAATATGCTTTTAACTATGAGAATGGTACACCACAAGTAACAATGAGACAAATGTCAGGAGCACAAAAGAATATGATTGGTACAAAAGGTAATTTTGCGGGTCAAACTAATTTCAACTATAAGAATGGTATACCAGATGCAACAATGAGAGTATTTACAGGACCTCAAAAGAATATTACAGGTACTCAAGGTGATGGAACTCAATCAAGATCAAGATTAGATGCTAACAACGCATATCTTAATACTATTAAGGAAGTAGTTGCAGAAGGTAGAGACCCAGTACCAGTAAAAGAAAATAGAGGTCCAACAACTCAATTTACTCAATATGTTTTCTGTGATGATTCTTATTTCCCTAAACAAATATATGGTGGAACAAGACCATTAACATCAGTCCAAAATGATTTGTATACTTTTTCAGATCATTAAAAATATACAATAAAAAAAATATAAATTACATTGTAAAAGCATGTTTAATAAACATAGCATTAAATGGAGCAGAAGTAAACTTACCAGTAGAAATTGTACAATATTTATCATATACTTGAATTCTTTGTTCATTCCTTTCATGTAATGTACTATTAACATCATCAATATCCTTATTACCTTTTGCAACTATAATTCCTCCAATAATTTTTGGATTAATAAAATTAAATTTTTGTTGAAAAATATAATTAAAAATTTCAGTATGAGATGATAAGAAAAGTTTTTCATCTTTTATAAGATTAGATATACTCCAATTATCAGGAGGTTTGTCCGAACAAAGAAATCCTTTCATACTATATGGATACCAACTAAAATACATATAATCATTAAAATTAACAAAATCTCCAAATGGTCCATTTACCATTGTAATGGAATTATGGTTTGTAAGAGAATCAATTTTATTAGAAATAATACCAAACTTAAATCTATAATTAGTATCAAAGGTTTTAGTTTTAATAACACAATTGTCAATTTTATTTTTACCATCCCATAGACAATTTATTAGTTTATCTGAATAATAAGTACCTTTATCAGTAATAATTTCAAAAAAATTATTAATTTTATTAACATTTTCTATATTATTTTGTAAAAAAATAGTAACATTATTTTTTTTAATACATTCTATAATTTTTTCATTTAAAATAGTTTGATTAATTGAATATTCTTCTGTTTCATAACAACATTCAAAAAAATCACTAGAAAAATTATCTGGTATATTAATTTTATTATAAATTTTATCAGGTCTTTTTCCAAGATAATTTAAATCTTTATCAGTATTAAGTAATTGAGTATATTTAATTTGAATTAATTCAAAAAAATCATCAAGCTCTTTTTCCTTAACCAATGAATTTTTTGGTACTAAATATATAAATTTTTTAGACTTTAATTTATCCCAATCAATTTTTTCATCAATTAAATATTCAATACTTTTAGAAAAATTAAGTGCATCTACTAACATTTTTTCAGCTGTACCGAAAGTTTTATCATTAGAATAAACAAATCCTAAATGTATTTTTCCTTCATGATTTGCACTAGCCCCGCTTAACAAATTGTTATTTTTATCAATAATACAAACTTTATATCCTGATTTAGCAAAATAAAGTGCAACACAACATCCTTGTATTCCTCCCCCCATTATAATTATATCAAAAGAATTATTAATTTTATTTTGAAATAAAGTAATTTTATTTTCTAATTTTATACTAAGCACTTTTTTACAAATATTACTACATATATTTTTATCAATATACTTGCTAATCAGCATATAAACCCAAAAATAAAAATTAATGTAATCTTCTTCATTAGATTTCCATTTAGAATGTATATTATTTTGATGATATCTTTTATAATATGGAACATTAACCTGTATTAATTTACCAGAAATAGCATGTTGAAACACTTGAAATGTATCTGCCCACATGTTATCTTTAAAATTTTCTGTCATAAATAAAAGTTCTTTATCTTTAGGTTTACGTACTAAACCTCTAAATGAAACAGCATTAAAATGATTTAAAACAGAATCTTGGATTCTTTCTTCAATATTATTACTTAAAATACTTTTTTGAATAATTGTTGATTTTTTTTTACCAAAAGAATTAATAAAAGGATAACAATTACAAATTTCATTATCTGTTATAATTATATTATAAAGAGTTTCAATATATATATCAGGAATAATATCATCGTGAGGAATAATACAATAATAATCAAATTTAGATTTTGAAATTAATAGATTACAATTTTTTACCCATCCTAAATTATTATCATTTTTTATAATCGTAACTCTAGAATCACTTAAGTATTTTTCAATTATGTTGATAGTATTATCAGTACTACAATCATCTGAAATTATTAATTCAAAATTAGTAAATGTTTGTTTTAGTATGTTGTCAATACATTCTTCAATGTAATCTTTACCATTATAAACTGGTACACAAATAGAAATCATATTAATAATAAATATGATAAAAAAATTAACTTTTATAATTATAATTATGATTATTACTTTATTTTTTTATCATATTAATATTAATTCATTTTTTTGATTAATTCGACAATAAGCTGGGGAGTAATATTTTTTGTTAGCAGTTTAGAATAATTAGTAAGAATAAATTTATTAATAAAATTATAGGTTTCTAATACCTGTTGACAAGAATTAGAACCAGCTATTGTAATGGAACCACTTTCAAAAACAAAAATACTAATTGTTTTATTAATAGAGTTAGGGATATGATATTTAATATTAACACAAGCATGAATAATTGGGTCAAAAGTTACATCAAATCCTAATTCTTTAAGTAATTGGTGTAATTTTTCACGATTAATTTGAAACAAGATATTAAAGTTAGTATTGATCATAACAATTTTAAAATTTGTAACTTTATTAATATCTAATTTTGTGACATCATCGACAAAAGGTTTAAGTTCAAATTTAAGTTCTTTATTTAAAATAGCTTTTTTAATTTTAAATTTTTCAAACAGTATTTCTAAACTTCTTTTAATATTTTCTAAATGTTTACAACCAGTCATTTGAATTGAACCATTAATAAATAATTTTACATTAACAGTTTTAAATTTTTCTTTAATATCTAAATTTTCTGGATCTAAACCCATAAGAGTTGCAGATCTAAAAATTAATGAAACCTGGTTATAAAAGTTTTTCTTTTCGCGACGTTTCTTTTTCTTACCAATCTTTAATTTTTTAACATTAATTAGATTATTAACAATACGATTACCATATCTTTTCCCAATAATAACATCATCGAAATCATTAAAATATAATCCAATATTTTCTACATTAAAAACAACATCTAGATGACATGTTATAGTTGTAGTAGATATTTCCAAATCATATGGTAAATTTAATAGTTCTAATTTTGATTTATATAATCCTGATATTAAATCCGTCATTTTATAATTAAGTTAGTTCTATTAATATATATAAATCAATTTTTTAAACAATATTAATATAAGATATTATATATGGAAGATAAAGTTATTACAGATAGTAGTTTTTTAAAATCAACAACATGTACAAAAAATAAAAAAGATATACGAGAAGAAGATATATCAAATTTAACTGTGTCTGAAAAATTTGTTAAAATAGAAAATAAATATATACATATTAAAAATAAATTAAATAAATTATGGAACAAGGTATCATAATAAATATATTGAATATAATACATATAATAAATAATATGTATAAAACATCTTAAAAATATAACAAACATTAATATACTAATGTCTGAAGAAAAAAATTATTATTTAACTATTGATGTAGGAACAGTAAATTTAGCATATTGTTTAGTTGAACATAATAAAAAAAATTCTGATATAATAAAATCAATAAATATAGTTGATTGGGGTATTCTTGATGTTTCATACAAGCCTTTATATTGTAAACAAATAAAAAATAAAAGAGCAATATGTAATTGTATAAGTAAATATTATACATTAAAAGAAGGGTGTGAATCTCATAATGAACCAGATAATTTGATTGGATACTGTAAAACCCATGCAAAACCAATTCAAGAACATAATAAAAAAAATAAAAAAGAAAAAATAAAGATTTATAAAATATCTGAAAATCCAATTTACAAAAATAATTTTAATATTCAAATGGAAAGATTATTATGTTCTCTAGAAAAATTTTATACAAATATAATTAAAACTCCATATGATATTGATAATAATATTCAAACTGGAGAGGGAAAAATTAATTTAAAAAATGTTTCAAACTTAAAAATATATATTGAAAATCAACCAGTATTTAAGAATCCAGTAATGAAAACCATATCTATCGGAATATTTACTTTTTTTACATTAAAAAAGATTTTAGAGCCCAAAATAATATCCAGTGTTAATTTTATAAATGCAACTGTTAAAACAAAAGATGATTTTATTACTAAATTATTTGAATTAATTGAAGTAAAATCCTACATAGATAAATTTAAGGATTATGATAAAAGAAAAGAGTTTACAATTGATATAACAAATCAAATGATTCCTAAACTAAATCAAACGACTAATAATATTGTTTCATTAATCAAATATTATTTAAACAAAAAGAAGGATGATATGGCTGACACTTTAGTTTATGTTATTTATATTATTGTGTATTTGTCAACTTAATATATTAAATATTAATTTATTCAATATAATTATCAATATGTTTTGAAGCAATATTACTAACTGGTTTATTTCTTTTCATAACAACATGTTCATTTTTAAAATTTAAAATATTACTCATGTTAATATTTTTAGTAGAAATTTTACTATTAGTAGTTTCTTCAAAACCAATAGTTATTGGTAAAAATGGAGGAATTAATTTATGATACTCTCTTCCTAATATTTTGGAATTTTTTCTATATTCAGTAATATTCATTGGACCACCAAATTTATCAAGTAATTCTTTAGGACCAGCAATATTAATATCTATATCAGATACTGAATTTATTTTTTCCTTGTTTATCATATAATATAATTGTTTAAGTAAAGAGTATCTTTCCCATATTTTATTATCTCCTAAATTTAAATTATATGCTCCCGCACAATTAAATGAACAAAAACAACCAGTAACATAAAATTTATTTTCAGAATATTTTTCAGGTAAATATGTAGGAAAACAATCAAATTGATATGTACACCACCAACAACAAATATTTGTTTTTTTAGGAATTAAAACACTATTTTGCATATCAAATAATTTCAAATCAAGAGGATATATCTTTTTAACTTCAGTAAAATACATTGGTGTAATTTCACTTAAATATTTTTTAAGGTCATCATTTTCTTCTTTTAATTTTTTTATAATAAAACCATATTGTTTATAGTTAATTTCGCTAGTTTTATCTTTTTCATCAGAGCTATCATTATCGTCACTTGATATAGAATTAGTATTAACAACAGGTTTGTCCATTAGATTAGAAAGTTCTGGATCATCTAAACTCATTGATTTTATATCATCACGAGAAATAGGTAAATGAAGTATAATTTCATCTTCCTCTTGTTCCTCATTATCCATAATTGGAATTTTTGATTTAATATTTGGTGAAAGCATTTGCTCACGTTTAGGAGGTCTTCCACGTCTTTTTTTCTCACCTTGATTTATTTTATTTAAATCAATGGCATTTAATATATCTTGTGAATTAAATTTTTCAGAATCTTCCATTTATTATATAATATACTTAAATCTTTAGATATATTATATGTATTTTTCAACTTTTATTAAAATAAAAATTTAAATCTATAAAAAAGGTTTTATGTAATTAATAAAATTATGTATCAATAGTTATCCCACTTCTTTTATATTTTCTTTTAGAATATGTTGATTGATTATTTCTTGAACTAAGACTTTTTTCAATTTGATTTTTTTTGGAACTAGTTGATTTTGATTTTACATTTGATTCAGAGCTACTTGTTGTACTTGAACTACTAGATGATTTTGAAGATGATGAACTAGCTGAACTCTCTGTACTAGATGAGTCTGATTTTTTTCTATCTGATTCAGAGCTAGTATCTATATTAATACCATCTCTTTTTTTAATGTTAGGACTCATTTTATTCATATTCCCATTATTGTTAGATGTAGGATACAATCTTTCAGCTGCTAATTCTCTCATATCTTGAGATTTGAGTTTTATATTGGTTTGATTATTTCTCATCGCAGCTAGTTGTTCATTAATATCTATTCTTCTTTGTTGAGCATAAGCGTTTGCTAGGGGATTTAAGGGTTGCTGGATTTGTTGAGGATGTTGAAATTGTTGGAATTGTGGTTGAAATTGAGATTGAATAGGTGCACTAGGTACTTGTGAATATTGGTTCATAGAATCAAAAGCTCTTGGTTGATTTTGTTGTTCTAAAACAGATTTTATTCTTTCAAAATCTTCCATTTTTTGTTTACGAACATTTTCTCTTTCAACAAAATCATTTTGTGTTTTTTGTAGTAACATCATATCTTCCATTTGCTTAACAGCCATATTATGTTCTAATTCTGATTTTTTTTGAAGAGCTTCTGCTTGTTTTTTAGTATCTTCTCTCATTCTATCTAACATTGCTTGTTGTCTCATTTGTTCAATTATTTTTGGGTCTTGTCCAACAGAATTTGGTGTAGAACCCATAGGTCCATTGGTTACTCCATTAAAAGATGGATTTGGAATTCCAATTCTGTTAGATAAAGCAACATTATTCAAATGGAATTTTAATGCAGAACCACCTAACATTAATACTAATTTAATTTCTGGACTCATAGATTTACCTGGTTTATTATATTTTTCAAATATTTCACCAAAAACATCATAATAATTAGTTATATCAGCATTAATTTGTTCTGACCAACCAGTTAACTTGAGTTCCCATGGATTATATTTTTCATTTAAAATTTCTATACCATATATACAATTTAACATTAAACTTGATGTCCAATTTACAAAATTCTGTTTAGCTCTAATATTAGTATGTAATTGATATTCATATTTCATAGTAAAATAATCAGAATTCATGTTATAATTTTGTGATAATTTTACTTTATACTGGGCTAATTCACCTAATTTTCTTAACATATCTAATCTTTTTAACATTTTTCCTTCTTCTGATAATTCATTATAATTATCATAATCTTCTGGTAAATCTTTTTTGTCTTCAGGATTTTTTGTATCGAATTTATATTGATCGTGTTGAATTGTTTTTTGAAATATATTTGTATTAGTAGGATGATGAGTCGTTGTTACATTAGTTGTATCTGAACCATTTCTTGTATAATTTTCTGACTTTTTATCTGAAATATAATTTGTTAAATCTTCTGAAGTATCACTTTTATTATCACTAGCATTTCTAACAAATCCTCTTCTTTCTTCTTCAGGTTTAAGTTTATCTGATGCTGCTAATAAATCCGGCATATAGTCAGTAGTAAAATTTGTTTTCTTTTTTGCAGGTGTACTTTTGTGGTAGCTTGAATTATTGTTGTCTGATGTATCTGAAGTCATTTATAATATATAAATTTAAGAAACTATATTTTAAATATAAACCCAATTATATAAATATATTTTTTTTTCTAATTATATTTATCTTATAAGATTATATATATCCAATAGGGATGGCTTACTGTAATATATCAGATGCATTCAACACAAATAATAAATTTACCGAGACGATAAAAGGACTACAGTCATTTAATCCAATGAATTCAGATTTATCAAACTTGAGAAATAGTTATGGCTCTCTTACAAATATTGAAAATGATTACGAAGCTCCATATGGAGCACCATTTGAAACATGTGATAAGAGTTTAAATGGTACTAATATAAATAATTTACTTTCAGGACAAGGAAATCAAAATGATAATTCTAATAAACAAAGAGTTAGATTAACTCATAGAGATTGTATTAATATTTATACATCACCTAAAAATCATTCTGATGATTCTATTGGTAATGCATTAAAACATATAACGAAATGTCAAATTTGCAAAGAACAAATTAAAAAAATGCAAAACACTGTTTCTTCAGCAAATAGTCAATTGACTAACTTACCTAATATGTCTATTAGTCAATATAATCAAGCTCAACAATCTGCACATACAACAGGTTTATCAAGTTTATTAGGTAATCAACTTGCTCCTAATGCTATTCCGCCAATTACTATTCAATCTGAACCAAAATTACAGATTGAAAGTCAATTAAAAATGATTAATGATAAAATTAATGAGGAAACTAATTTGAAATATCAAAATGCTATGTTACAAAATTCTATATCTAAATATATGGAAGATGCTGAAGAAAAAAAAGTTTTTAATTCAAAAGTTGATAGAATTTTAGAAATTTTACAAACCCAGCAATCTCAACAAACCCAACAAGCTCAACAAACCCAGCCAATTATTTCACCAAAAGAATATTTTATGGCTTTAAATTCAGCTTATAGAAACGAGATGTTTCAAAATGTAAATACTAATTCTGAATTAAATTATGTAACAATTGGTATTGTTATAATAATAATTTTATTAATAATTGATATTTTCTTACGAATAAATACTAGAAATAACTCAAGTTCTAATTAAAATATTTTTAACCCAAAGAATTAACTATTCCTTTCCAACTTATAAAAATTTGTTTATTTGAACAAATTAATGTGTCAAAATTTTTTTTCCTTAATTTATTTTGTATAAATTCTAGACATTTTTTGGAATTATAATTTTTATAACCAAAATAACTATCACCAACTACATAAAATACATCAGTTAACTTCATATCAATTGCATTATCAATTTTTAATAAACATTCTTTATATTTAGTTTCATATAAATCTTTAGTCTTAGTTTTTTCTTTTTTATCATTATTTTTTATTTTGTTTAAAATATATTCATCATCTAAATTATTAACAAATACTTTTGATTCTACTAAATTATAAACATTCAATGTATTTGATTGATTTGAATTATGAGATGGTTGAATATTGTTATTTTCAGGTTTAATTTCACTATTCTCTAAAAAGAGATTTTTTATATTTATATTATTCATTTAATAATATATTATTATATATAAAAATATGGACGATATACCGTTATATGTTGGTAAAAGAAAAAATATATTAGTTCTCAGTGGAGGGGGAATTAAAGGTCTAGCTACTCTTGGTGCTTTAAAATGTCTGATGGACAATGATATAATTGTAAAACCAGATATAATTTGTGGAACATCAGTGGGTTCAATTATAGCTTTGTATTTAGCAATTGGTTATACACCTTTAGATATTTATAATTTATTACTGTCAATTGAGTTTAGTCAATTAATCACTCCTGATATTGATAATTTTTTTGATGAAACTTGTTTTGGTTTTAATTCTCCTGACCCTATTATGTATATAGTATCTACATTGCTAGAAAAAAAAAATGTTAATAAAAAAATTACTTTTAAAGAATTATATGAAAAATTTAAAACTAAATTAATTATTACAGGAACTTGTGTTAATGATGCAAATCCATATTATTTTTCAATTGATAAAAATCCTGATATGCAAGTTTTAAAAGCAATTAGAATTAGTATTAGTATACCAATTTTTTTTAAACCATTTAAATTTGATAATAAAATATGGATTGATGGAGCATGTACTGATAATTACCCTATTCAATTATTTAATGATAAACTCTCTGATGTAATTGGTATACTTTTAGACGATTTTAATGAATATATTCATAATTTTGAAGGGGTTGATAAATATTTCTTAAGAATAATTAAATGTCTAAATAAAAGTATTATTTTAAGTAAATATGAAAAATATGAAAAATATACAATTAATATTAAATGTAAATTTGATTCAAATATAAATTGGGATGTTACTTCTTATCAAAAAAAATATTTATGGGAACAAGGTTACGATGCTGCAAAAAAATTTTTACTTATTTGATGCAATTTATTTAAATTCTCTCTTTCTTACATTACTTGCTTTTTCATTTCTAGTTCTTTCTAAAAATTCCATAGTTTCATCTGTGGAATTTGATAAATGTACTTTTTCTTTTTTAACTTGGTCCATGAATTCTAAAATATCTTCAGTTTCACTCCCCATATTTTTTGTTTTATCTAGTTTATGTAATTTATCTAATTTATCTAATTTATCGGAATTTTCTGATTTATCTTTTTTATCATGAAGTTTATTATAGTATTCATCAACATCTTCAGATAAATGTTTAGTTTTAAGAAACTTTTCAATTTCTTTTTTCTTTGATTTATTACCCAAATTATGTTCAACCTCATTAAATATCTCTTCCTCTTCAAGACGTCTTTTTTCTAGATAATTTTCTAGCTCGGATTGTGATAATTTAATATCAGCACGTTTTCCGCTTTTCCATCTATTAAATTCCTCAATATCTACATTATTAAAATTTTCAAAAGATGTTGATATTTCTGAACTTGAACCAATATCTGAATATAAGTTTGAACCAAAAAATTCATTTTCTGACATGAAAGAAGTATAATTGCTTCCATATCCAGGAAGTGTATCAAGAGTTCCCAGTTCTCCAACTACAATATCTCCAGAATTATTACTTTGATTTTTATATTTGATATATTCGAAAAAGTCACTTACTGAAACTTGAACATCTGATTTTTTATTAATATCATTTATAATATTTAATAATTTATCATCTATTGTTTCTATATTTTCAGTTTCTCTTTCCATATTTCTGTCATTAATTCTTTTCTTTAAATCATCATTAGTAATTACTTCTTCAACATATTTCTCTCTGTCTTTAAACATATCACCATAAATTTCATCTAATTTTTCTTTGCTAATTGGTTTAGTGTTTGCATCAATAAAATTTTTATAATCTGATTTTAATCTAGTTATATCATCACCTCTAAATTCATCCATACTTTTTTTTAAATAGTATAAATCATATTCTTTTCTACTTTCCTTATTGTGTAAAATTTCATATGCTTTTGTTATTTGTTGAAACATTTCTGGATTACCTCCATGGTCTGGATGATGTTCTTTTACTAATTTTAAATATCCATTTCTTATTTCTTCACTTTTAGCCTCCATATCAACATTTAATAATGTATACAAGTCAATAAAAACATCAGAATCATAAATAAAATCTAGTTTGTTATTCATCTATATTAGATACAATATAACCAATTATTTAAATAATATTTTTAAGATATTTATAAAAATATTAAACAAAAATTATATTTATATTACATTTTATCAGCTATTTCTTTTATTTTATTAGGATCAACATTGGAAAGTTTTTCTTTTTTGTCCCCTTTTACTAAATAAAAACAAGGTACGTATAATACATTAAATTTATCATATAGTTTATCTGGATCATCATTTGCCCAAATCTTTTTAATTTTAATATTTTTGTTTGCTAACTCTTTTTCTACTATTGGATGAGTTTGTTCATTATAAGTTACACAATGAGGACATGTTTTTGATACAAATACATACAAAGTTGGTTCCGTTGAATTAATATTTTCAAAATTATCAATAGAATAATAAAACTGTATAGACACAATTAATAGTAAAATTAGTAAAATAATTGTTAACATAAAGTGAGTTTCCATTTTTAATTATATTATATATACTTATGATAAAAAAGTTATTTTATTAGTACAAAATAATTAATAATAAATTATTCTGTTATTTTTAATTTATTAAATATAAGACAGTTTTTATATTTTAAATTTAAAAAATATTTTCTATAAATTAATATATACATTTAAATGTCTGAACTAAGATTAACAATATTAGAACCTTTAACAAAATATTTTGCTGCTGCTTCTCAAAGTAGCAGTTTACCTATTATGAATAATTCAACAGCAGTAAAACAAGAACCAAAAGAAACTGAATTAGGTGACATTGCTAGTTTATATTATTCAGCTTATTGTTATACTGGAAATGATGGTTCTCAACCTGGAGATATATCATATCAATTTATGTCTGCACTTAAAAAAGTTGCCGAAAATATGAGAGACGTTGACGAATCTAAAAGTTGTGGTACATTAAAAGGATTTATAAATATATCTAGGATTAAAAAGATTTTAAGTGACCAATACTTAACCATTCCTAATAATACAGCTAAAATAAATACTTTTTTTAATAACACAACATCTTTTTACACTGTAAATACCCCTGGTACTTCTGGTTCACCAGAACTTTTGAATATTAATAAAGATTTATCTTATTCTGATAATGCTCTTTTTATTGACGACAGAGATATGTTTAATACAGAGTTAAAAACCCAATTAAGTAGCTATTCTCAGTGTACTGATTTTATTGATTTTTTAGATAAAAAATACAATGGCAATGCTAAAGAACTTGCTGATTTAGAAACAAAATATACAAGGAAGATTATTAGAAAAGAAGATTTCCCTAATCAAAATAATGGTAGTAATCCAGTAAGTTCAGAGATTGTACTAAATTTTCTTACTGATACAATAGTAGAAGATATGAAATCATATTATGATGAAGTATTAAGTATAATTTATGATGTAGATTTTAAAAGAGTAAGTGATTCTTCACTAGCAAAAACAACTATTGAACAAATTAAAAGTAATAAAGTATCAAAAGAACTTTTCGAAAGATTTTTTTCTGTTAAAGAAATAACTACTAAAAAAGATATTAAAGATTATGAAGCTGTACTTACCAGACCTAAAGAATACAGAATTAATATAAAGAAAGATCCAAATGGACATATATTATTATTTTCTCAGCTACTTCCAATTATTGATTCTTCTGATTATGTTTATTTAACAAAAACAGATAAAATTTCAGGTAAGCCTGAATTAGTTAAAGCTATAGCTGAAGCTTCTTACTATAAGACTAAAGGTTTTGAACATTATGGTTTAGATGTTGATGCACATGTAGATAAAATTAAAACTAGTGATGCATCACTAGTCTTAGACCCATCAAAATGTAAAGATAATAGAAAAAGTTCTGTAGATGTTGAAAAAGTTGTTAAAAAAATTAATGAATTTATTACAAGTTATAAAACAAGAAAAAGTACAATTAGACCTGAATTTTATTATGCTTGGAAATCAGATAATCCTGCCGATTTTTCAGCAATAGAAGCAGGTATGAAATTTAACGGATGGTTATATAATCCTAAAGACAAAACATTTAAAAAGAAAGTTAATGGTAAATATATAGAAATTTCTCAAGATGATGTGCTTGCTGAGAAAACATGTGATGCTATTACTACAGATATGAATAGATGTGTTGAAATTTTGGAAATAGCTGGTTCAGGAGATTATTCTAAAGTAAAAGAATTATTAAAAGATAGTGCTTTTATTAATGCTCTTAAAAAGAAGCAACTTGATGATATTCCACCTATCATCGCTTTAAATTTCTTAAAAGGTTTAGGATTTAAAAAGAGAAGAATTTTAGCTGGAAGAAATACCATTGTAATGATTGAACCAGTTAATAACTGGGTAAATCGTGTTGTTAAAAATAAAACAGAACTTAAAAATTTATTAACCAATGATGATGTAATGACTTTAATTAAATATATGAAAACTATTGTACATATGAATCCAACTATATTAGGAAATGACCCATCAGTTGTTTTAGAAAAAGAAGAAAAAGAACCTCCTAAAGTAACAGTAGATGTTAGACAATTAAGTCCTGAAGAATCAAGTAAACATAATTTAGTATTATCCACACCATCAACTAGTTTACCATCACCTAATTCATTAAAAGAAATTATGGAAAATTTAAGTACAAAACCTGTACGTAAATTTTACCAAGGTCTAAGAATTAATGACCCTACTACACTTTCTTTAGCAAATTTGAATCCTGCTATTAATATGTTATTAAATATGAATTTATTCCCTAATACAAATCTTAAAACTTATTTAGGTATGAAAGGTGGTGCTAACTCATTTGTTGATACAAAACATTTTTCTCTAGAACCAACATCAGCTAATTTAAAACGTTTAAATGAAGAAATTAAGGAGAAAATAAAAACTCTTGGAATATCTATTGACTCAGATATATTAAGAAATCTTTCAGTAAGTATAAGAACATATGCTGATCAAGAAGAAGAAATTTTAGACTCAATGAATAAAATTTCAAAATTAATTAGTTTGAAAGAATTAGGTTTTGATGAAATTGGTGTTGATGAAATAAATGAAGAAAAAATTAATAATATAATTAAAGATTACAATACGAAGGTAAATGATTTGTCAAAGAAAAATATTAAATTATATACTTTAGTTGATACTGTTTCACAAATGATTGATAAAAAGAAAACAGGAAACTCAGCATATAGAATGAATGATTTATAAAATATAGTTTAAATAATAGTATTTTCAATATACTAAAATTAATTTATTATTAAATTAATTTAACGAATTTTTTAATAGTTTGATTAAAAATTTGATGTAAAAATAGGAGCAGCTACGCCATTAACTATTCTAAGATAATTATATGTAACAGCATATGCTTTAAATACATAATTATTATAATCAAAATCTACAGTATTAAAATATGTATTAACATCTACAGTATTAAATGCAGACATATTACATGAACCAGATGGTTGAAGATTTTGTGGATATAATGCAAAACTAACCAAACCAAACCCATTTGTACTATAAGATTTAGGATAATGTATAAAAGGACTATATTCGCTATAATAAGACATATCTAATACTTCACTAGCTATATTTGAATTAAAAGAAAATGAAGCGTTTTTAATAACAGTTTTTTTTTGAAAATTTTGTAGAGTTCTTGATATTTTAGGATCAAAGAATAATGTATTATAGTCAAATAGATAATTAACATTAGGATTTAAAAAATATTTAACTTGTCCCATAAACACAAAAAATTTACATGGGTTAATAATTTCAATAGAGTTTTTATTAAATTGGTTAGTTAGATATCTTGGATTAGAAAAATATACTTGTTCAACTAAATAGTTGTGTTTGTTTTTGTAAAATTTAGTTCTCTCTTCCCTATCTAGATAAATATAATCACACAATATATACATTTGTTTAAGAGTAATATCTTGAGGTAATATATAATTATACTTTTTTTGTAAAAAAATACTATTAGGAGAAGAGCTATTTGATTGTAATGGAATAAAAACAGAACCACTAACTAAGCCATAAATTATGTAATTTTTAATATTTGCTAAATCAAGATATTGTTCTTTTATATTTTGAAAGTAGTCATTTGTGGTTGTAATAAATTCATTATCTGATATTTTTCTAAAATAAAGAATATATGATGTTGGTGATTTGTCAACTGTATTATAATCTCCAATATCTATACTATCAAATTCTCCCCAAGCAATACCTTGACTAGTATATTGAATAAGTGGTTCACCTAAAATTCCTTGTCCATAATATTTACTTAGTTTAATAAAATGACTTGGAGAAAAAATACCACAGTTTTCAAATTTATTAAGTTGTATATTAAATCTAACAATAGAGTATTCTAAACACAACATTGGTAAAGCTAATCCAGATGTGTTACAAAACCAAAAATATAATGGAATATATAAAAATTTAGATTTAATACCATTACTAACAAATTCATAAGTAATATATTCAGGAGTATTTCCAATATATTCATCAAGAGAACTGTTAAAGTTATTCCAATTTAATTCATTTAAAACATTCATCCATTCTCCCCATTGTTTTTGAATTGTTTGTCCTCCAATTTCGATTTCAACATAATCAATAAGAGCATAAGCTACTTTTTGTGCCCATTTAAATTTAATACGTTTATCAATAGTATTATCTAAAGAATATATAATAGGTATATCTGGTAACTCAATAACAAGCCACATTTTATGAATTAAATCACCAATTTTAGCAATTTCAACAGAATATTTTTTTCCAAATTTAGCTTGATACAAAAAATTATTTTGAACAGTTTCAATAGAAAAATTAGTATATCTTCTATATATTATTTTAAAAAAAGTTATTTGTGGTTCATTACTTAAAACAATATTTTCATCACCATATGCAACCAATTGAATTTCGCCTGCAGGCATTATATTATATATATAACCAATTAGATTTAATTAAATTTATTAATAAAATTAATTAAATCATAAAAATTTAAGTTAAACAAACAACAAACCAGATAATCCTCCTTGGTATCTAATAAAATTATATTGTAAGGTGGTTAAATTAATTTGAGCGTTAACATTAGATAAATTGAAAAGACTTTTAGTTTTAGCAAAATAATTAATTAATTTTCTTTTATCCATAGTAACTTGAATAGTAAATATTTTAGTTAGATTTAGATTTATTGCGCCAGTTGGTTGAAATTCTTCAGGTTCTAAAGCAAAACTATAAACATTATATATTCCATTATTATTAGCTCTTGTATTATATCTATAAGGATTAATATTAAGTGTAAGTTGATTAAAATTTTTAGGTCCAATTTCTTGTATTCCATCTCTTCTTGCTCCATCAATATAAAATCTAGTATTCAGTACAAAATCATATATGTTAAAAGATTCTTCATTAAATTTTTTATAATTTTCTTTTGATATTTTAATTCCATTAAGAAAGAAAGATAATTCCCAAACTAATTCTTTAACTATATTATTAATTTCAAAGTCAAAATTAATTTTAAGTATATTATCTTGGTCATTAAAGAATATTTCATTCAAGTTAACTGATTGTATATAATTTCCATGAGTTTCAATAAGATTATCAATTGTTTTTTCAGATAAGCGTTTTCTCTCTTCTCTTTCTATTAAAATATAATCCATATTAAGAGCTGTTTTAACATCAAATTTATTTAAATAATTTATCACAAAACTGTTTTTAAAAATATTTCTAGAACTAAATAATACTTCTAATTTAATATCTGTATACATACAAGAAATAAGTGGTATTGCATTTTTATTGTCTTTAAAAAAGAAATGGATAGGAATATAAAAATTTTTTTTACCCATTTTTAAAATCCAACTACTCAATCCATAATTGAGATAATCTTCATTATCACCATTAATATTAATGCCTATCATGTCCTGGACTCCTTTAAATTGATTAAGATTTAGATTAAGATTAAAGAATATCTTGTACATTTGACTATTTAAATAATCTATTAACTCATCATCAAAATTTAATTTAATATATTCTAAATTTTTAATTATACCATATGTATCAATAAATCCACCATTGATTTCTTTTATATATTCTACATAATTTACAAATATATTATAATAAGTATTTGGTTCAGAAACACTTTTAGTTAATTTAATAATACTTGATTCGTTATAATCTACTGCTAAACCTAATAAGAATTTCCATTGATTTAATTTACTGTTTTGTATAAAATTATTATTGATTTTAGAATTAAAATAGTTTATTTCAGAAGCTGTTAATTCTTTTGAATAATTTTTTCCATTATAAGTTTCGATGTTAAAATTTATTATTTGAGATATTAATTTATCACTAATTATCTGGTTTTGATTAATTAATTTATTAAAAAAATTCTGACATAATGTTGTAAACTCTAAATTAGTGTATACTCCAAATAATATGTTGTTAAGTTCATTAAAAAAAGTTTCAACTGAATTTATTTCTTCAATAGAAAAAGATTTTCTTCCTGTTTCATAAGCTAAATATTTTATTATATTAGTATTTATAAGATTAGCAAAATCATATATATATTTAGCCAAGTTAAAATTGTAATTATTACCATAAGTAGAAATCCATGTTAAATAACAAGTATAATAAAAAAGAATAATAACTACATCACTATTAATAAATTTATCAATTTGTGAATATATTAATGTAAATATTGTAACAAATCCATTATCTGATTTAAATATTTTACCATCAAACATTGATATTATATTTTCAGTTGTTAGATATATATCATTTAAATTAGATGAATCACCACCAAGTATATTTTTAAAAACTTCCAAATCTAAATTTATATTACTGTTTATTAATTTTATTATATTTATCATAAATACTGATGACGAGCTTTCTTTTGAAGATGAAACTAATTTATCTATATTACCATCATAATTGTTAATAACACCACCTAACGTATTATTTATTATTGTAAGACCTATATTATTTTCGTCCATTGCTTCTAATTCTTTAATATATTTGTTATATATATCAACCATAAATGTGTCCTGATTATTTAATTGTTCTTTAAAAAAGTTTACTTTGTATTTAGTAATCTTATTGATAGTTTGGTTTTGTATATTTTTATAATAATTACTAATTAAATTAAATTTTATAAAGTTCTGATTATAATAATCGAAAAAGGTGGGCATAGTATTAGAAACTTCTATAGTTTGTATAAGATTACCTTTATAAACAAATAGATTACAATTTGTTAACATACTTTGCATTATATTTTGATATGATTCTTTAGCAATAAAACTACTAATAATTATATTAATCATCAATCTATATAAAATTTGTAAGCGAATATTATTAGTTAAAAACTCTGAATAATTAAAATCATCTTGTTCAAATGAGTAATTTGGATTTATAGATTTGTTACTTATATATGCATAATAGTAATTACTAAATAAAATTTGTGTATCAAGATTTAAATTTTGACTATTATTAACATTATCGTAAAATATACTGTTCCAGTTATTAATTTTTAAAACATTAAATACTTTTTTAATAAATATTTCAGAATTGATATAGTAATCTTCAGAATAACTTGTATCATTAAAACCGAATATTAATTCATCTATTATATTATAATCTAATTGTATAAATTTATTATTTGGTAGTTTGATAGTAAATAAATTATAAATATAATTAGCTAAAATATTGAAATTTTCTTCTGTAAATTTTTCGTTAAAATAGTTTTCAAGAAAATTAAAATACTCTAAAAATACAGAAACAAATTGAATATATCCAATAACAAATTTTCTTTTTTCATAGTTATTATTCGAGTACTCATAATAATAATAATCTGATTTTAACCAGTACTTTTCATAAATCATAATTAAGTTTTTTTCAATACTATAAAAATTCTGATAATAAAATAACTCCTCAAATGATTTTGATAATATATTTACAAAAGAATTATAGTCTATAATTGATAGCATTTTTTGATATATATTATCTTGAGAAGGATATCCTGATTTATATTTAATATTATAAGTTTCTATAAATAATGTTAAATTATTGACATCTGAACTATTTTTTGTTATTTTGGTTATAATCTTATTAAGAAGTTTTTCATCATAATTTATTTTAACTTGTAATTTACTAACTATTATTTGAACAATAAGTTTTATAGACAACTCTAATCTGTAAAATATATTTACTATGTTTTTGTTGTACAGTAAATTAAAGTTTTCTTCAGTATTAATAACATTAAAAAAATTAATAATATCATAACTATAACTATCTATATTAGCTTGGATTGGTTCTTGTAATAAAATATAATAATACATCGATACTAGATAGTTGTACATTTTATTGTAATCTGTAAAATTAGTTTGTTGATCAAAGAAATTCTGTAATTTAAGATTAACTACATTAGAAACATTATTTTTATTTATTTTAAATTTAAAATTGAACTTTTTATATAATGAAATTAAACTATTATAATTATTTAAATAAGAAATAGGGTTATTATTTTCACTAGAATAAAATTCTAAAGAGATATAACTATTAATAATTTCATAAAATATTTTTTTATAATAAGAAGGATTATATTTTTGCATATTAATTAGAGATTGTGAGTAATTAATAATTTTTTGGTAATAATCAAAAATACTTGGATACACAATTTTAAAGTTTTTATCAAAATTATAATAGTTATAATTGTAAAGATAATATTTTTTGTATATATCTAAATATATTTTTTTGTAATTTACATTATTTATTGCTAAATCGTAATCACTAGGATTTATAATTGATAAATCATTTAATTTATTAGCTGAAGTTGATAAATATTGGATATTACTTGCTCTTGATAAAGTTTCTTCAGTTCTAGAATCAACATTATTGTCTAGAATGTTTGTACTAGTTACCATATTTAAAGATATTTGGTAATTTGTTGAAAGTCCTTTTATAAATTCTAATGTTTCATTAACATATTTACTTCCTAATCTTAGATTACCAATTACTAAATTGACATCATCATTAAGTTCAGGATATGTTATGTTATAAAATCCTAAACTAGTACATACTAAATTTAATAATAAATTTATATTTGATATATCTGTTTGTCTATATGTGTTAAGATTATTATATAAAAATTCAGAATATGGATAAATTGCATTATCATATATATTATTTAAGTCATAAACAATATTTTTAATATTAAGTTCCATTGGTGTAATTAATTTTATAGTAAGGAAATATTTATCAAAATTATTAGTCGAAATATCATTATTAAAAACTGTATTAATTCTTTTAACAGCATTACTAATTGTAAACCCTTTTACTGGGTTTATTGTACTATCTGTATCAATATTATCATCACCAATAACTAAATTGTAAGAACTAATATACTTTTTAATCATAGCTATAAAATTATTTTTAGCATTAATAATATTTTTTGCTTGTTGTGTTAAGAATATATACTCATTTCTCTTAAAAAAATTATCAGGCAATTCATAATTATTATCATTTGGTTCATCATCTATTTTATAAACGTTAGAAATAAAATAGTTAATAACTTTAATATTATCTACATCAAGTAATACTTCATTAAGACTAATATCAATTTGTCTGTCAGGCAGATTGTATTCTAACATTATATTCTTATCCCATTTATATTCTTCAATTAATAATTTAGGAATGAATTTTAATACCAAATAATTTAAAAACAAATAAATAATAATTTTTTTCTTAATGTTGTTTACATTTAAATCTAAATAACATGAAATATCTAATTCAAACCTAAAGTTGACTATACTATTAAATATTGTTGTTGGAGAAAAATCTTGACTTGTCGTTATTATATCATATATAAAAGTTTGTAATTCTTCAACATTGATTAATTCAGAAAAAAACTCGATGACAGGTAAACCATTTGTTAATTTAAAATTTACTATTTCGGGATAGTTTATGATACTAAAATTTTTAAACTGATTATAATAGTAAAAAAATGAATTATCACTTATTACATCTAAATCTATTTTATTAATTAAAATATTTATCCATTTATTTTGTTGCAAACTAACATTTTCTATCCAGTTTTCATAATTAAATAATTCAAATATATCTACATCAGTATATAAACTTGTATTAGCTAAGTAATTTTTATAATTATTTTGGCTTGTAATATTACTAGATGTATATATTTTAACTATATCATATAATGTATTGTTATTAAAATAATTTGTCAAATTATTTGTTTCTCCTGGTTTATTGATAACTAATGATGTACACAACATATATATGATTCTATTTAGTTCTTTTTGGTAAAATAATGAGTTTAATATAGTTGTATTATAGTAATTACTAATAAAAACAACTATTGTATCAATCGAATTTAATGTTGAAGGGTTTTCTGAATTTTGATTAGTACTATTATTTATTATGTCTATTAGTGAATTATCACTTGAAACGACACTACATTTTTTACTAAATAATGTTTTAAAATAATTATTATTATCATCAAAATAGAAATACTTTACTGTATCTAATAATATATTAATAATTCTTGCGGAAAAAGATGACAGACTAAAACTTGCATTGTATGAGCTATATAGATTTTCATAAATATTATTTTTTAAAATGAATATAGAATTATTATAAATAATTCTAAGAATATTTACATATTCTTTTTGTAAAGAAGTTTCTGATAAATTATTGATAGCTATAGATTTATTTGTTATACCACCATTATAAAGAGAATAAAGTAATTTATTATATTGAAAAATGTAATTATTAAGATTATTATTATAAATTTTATAAAAAGATAAATCAAAGTTTTTTATTCCTGATTTATTAATATTAACTTGGATATCACTAAATTTATTTTCAAGATCATAAAATATGTTAAATTTAGTATTAGTTTGATTTTGGTTATTATATATTTTTTGCATAAATGTTAAGTAATCTATTCCTTCATTGTTTGATAATTTTTCTTGTTCTATAAGAACATTTTTTCCTAATAATAATGTGGAATAATCTAAATTAATTATTATACCTGAATTTGTAAATATCACAATTAAATCATTTATACAGTTAGTATATATATTTTCGGAATATTTACTCTTTACATAGTAATCAAATGATTCGTTTTGAATTTCTTGTGTAGCTTTATTAATAAAGCTATTTACATCAAGAGACATACATTGTGATATAAATGAAACGTATAATAATATAACTATAATAAAGTTTTTTTTATTAAAAAAATTAGTTGTAAATGGATATTTATAAGAATCCGTAATATTAATATCACTATTATTTCTGGTGTTAAATTTATTAAGATAGAGTATAATAATGTTATAACACTGATTAAAAATGATATCATTAATTTCATAATTATTTAGATAGGTAAAATTTTCATTAACATATTTTTGAGTACCATCTAATAGTTGATTATAATATTCATAAGCTAATAAATCTTTACTTGGTAAAAGTTGGTTAAATAATGAATAAATAAATTTTAATGAATCCGTGATATTAAAATTATCAAGATAGTTTACAAATTGTTTTATATCGTAAGACTTAAAATTATAAAAATTATTGTCTTTTGTATATGTTGAATAATTTAAGGTTAAAGAAAATGTATTATTAATTGTTTTACTGTTATTTAAATTATTATTATCAAAAATTGTTCCAATAGATAATGAAGTATAATAACAGTTATAATAAAAGGGATTAGAAAATAATTGTTGATAATTAAAATAGTTTTCGGTTGCTGATTGGTTTTTAGAAAAAATATTTATTAAAGATGTAGTAAATTTAGTATAATCTGTATCTGATTTATTAAAAAAATTATTTACAAGATTATATACATCATTATAATTTACAAACAAGTTTTTATTTACATCTAAAATATTTAATAATAAAATTATAATTTTGTCATCATAATTATATTTATATTCATTGATATATCCAGATATTATTTGATTAATATCTTGATTTTTTTCTGTAAAATTATCTTGTACTTTATTAAAAAAGAAAGATTGATATAAAAATAATAATGTATTTTCAGTATTACCTTTTGTGTTTATACTTAATAAATATTTAAAGTAGTCATTTTCTAATATTGTTATTTCATCAAAACATAAAAAATTATTTATTAAACTAATACTATTATTTTTTAAAAGATCTACATCGATTAAGGGAAATAATAGATTTTCAAATTGAAAAATATTAATATTATTAAAATATTTTATAAAATCGATAATGAATTTTAATAACAAATCTCTAAGATTAGCAATATCTTCTGGTATAATATTTTTATAATAAGGGTCTAAACTCATATAACCAAAATAGGTAAATAAAAAATATATGCGATAAATAGGTGAATTAATATTAAATAAAAATGTTAAATAATTTTCTTCCTTAATAAGTGTTGTTTGTTCATAAGAACAGGTTTCGGTTACAGAATCATAAATTTTTTTATTAAATGTATAATTAGAAAATGTACCATTATAAATAGTGTTATCTGTGTATATAAACAAGTTGGCCATAATTATTTTATTTAAATCTATTGCTGATATTTGTTCATATATTGAAATAAAATCAGTATTTGCAATTGTAAATAGAAAATTTTTTATTAAATCATTATTAAATTTAAATTCATCACTGGTTATTGTTGAGTAATAATTATTTATTATATTTGTTAAACCTGAATTCAGCAATGTATTTTTAATTAGATATTGTTCATTTGGTATAAATTTATCATTAAAATTTACTTTGAATTGATTAAAATCTTGAGATATTTTTTTGTTTATATTTGAATATAATGTATTATAAAAGTCTGTTAATGTTTTGTTAAAAAAACTAAATGATTTATATATGAATGAGCTCTCTGGTGGACAATTATCTATTAATCCATTTGAATATGTAAATAAATTACTAGTTAATGGAAATATTGATCTTGATAAATCTGTATTAAATAATAGATTTGTATATTTACCATCGGTGTTATATATTTCTTTACTGATTCTTAAATATGTTTTGGTTATAACATTAATAGATTCAGTAATTAATGTTAATAAATAATTATAGTATAAATTTTCTATAGTTTTGTATTGTAAATTAGTTATGGAAGTATTGCTACCATCTAGTATATTATTATCAGGAGTTATAATATAATCAAAAAGATTGTTGTTATATAAATAGTTTTGAAGATATGATTTTCTTAAAAAAGCAAAATCTGTTTGTCCAAAGTTTATTTTTGTTAAATAAATTAATACTGTTAAAAACTGCTCTAAATTATCATAAGTTTGATTATATCTTGAAGAAAATTTAGCTAAAATATTATAGTATAGATATATGTTAATTATAATTGATTGATATTCGGATATTTTTCTATTTGAAAAAGGTAATATACTATTATCTGTGTTGTAATAATTTTTAACTTCATTTTGATATATTATTTTTCTAAATGAACTTTTACTTAATATCAATACATTGTCATTAATAATAATATTCAGTATTTTTTCATTAAATTTTATTGGATCATATCTTGATATTAGATTATTAAATACTATTTGATTTGCATTTACTATTTTTAAAAATTCTTGTATTGTTGGTTTGTTTACACATAATAATGTTACCAATAATCTTATATAAAAATTTATAGGTAATTTGTAGGTATATAAATTTGATATACTAATTATTTGTGTCTCTGAATATATTATACCTTCATTAAAATCATTAACTGTAAGATTACCAAAATAAGGAGTATTTTTTAGTGAGTATATTACCATCTGTGTATTAGTTTTAGAATAGAACACATCATAATATATAGTATAATTTGTATCTACATTATTTATTATTTTTAAAATATATGTTGTAGCTTCGTTATTAATTACTACTTTTGTACTTTTAATCTTGTTGTTAATAAATTCTATTGACACACTTTCAATATCTCTAAAAACATATTTAATGAAATCACCATATTTTATATTTAAATTATTTGTACTATTATAAAAAAAAGATAAATATAATGTATTTTTATCAATCTTTATATTACTCAATATTGTTACATCATTAAGATCATTAACTAATAATTCAAATAATATTTTATATTTAAATGATTCAGTGTCTTCAAATTTAATTTTATAACTTGTCTTGTAATTTAATATATCAATTCGAATATATTCCAAATTGTTAAAATCAATTTGTTTATAAAGATACAAAACTAAATTATTATTATTTATTTTTTCTTGCTCTTCAGTTATTTTAAATGAATAAAAGTAATAATACTGATTGATATTATAAAATACTCCTTTGTTATCAGTTTCTAGTTCAATATTTTGTGTTGATTTGGTTATTTCTAAAGCCTCTTGTTGATTTTTAAAATTTGTACATAAGATTGTTAAATAAGTTGTATCATTATATTCAAAAATATATTTTCCTATTTTCATTACTTCTATAGAATCTAAATTAAAGGAATTTACACGTATACTAAATGAATCATAAGAATCTGTTAAATTTGTATTTAAAGTATTATATAAGGTTGTATATTCTTTAAATAATTCAACATAATTTTCATCATAACTAACACGTATATAACTTTTTGATAATAAATCACCATTTTTAGGAATTTTAAATGTTAATAAACTGTTGTCTTGAACTATATTACCTTCTATTTCATAATTGTTTATATAAAAATTAGTGTGTCTCCTATAATATATTTTAAAAAATGTTATCTGAGGTTCTTTATTAAATATATTGTATTCATATCCGGCTGTAATAAGTTGAATAAATCCAACACCCATTATTAATATTATAATAGATTAATAATATTAATTAATTAAATTTTAAATTCGAAATATTACTTTTCTTATTTATAAAGATTAATATGTGTATGCTAATGCACCAATACCTCCTATCAATCTTAATACATTAAAGTTTGTTGTTTGAACTACTAATTTGTACTTGGCTCCTAAATAATTTATAAATTTATTTTCATTTAAATTATCAACTTTATTATATTCAAGTTTGTTTTTTGAATTTTTTTCTAGAATTTCTGATATTTTTATTTTTATTATAAAGCTTGGTATTCTTGATAAATTTATAGTTCCGGATGGTTGTGTCTCTGTTGGTTCCAATGCAAATGAATATGAATATAATCCAACTTGAGGAGTAGAATTGTAATATTTATAAGGCATTACATAATTATAGAAATTTGAATTTTCACCTATTAATACAGTACTGTTCAAATATAAATACGATTCTTTTATTATATTGTAATCTGTTTTTATATTATTTGCATCTTTTAGTATCTTTTCGCGTAGATATAAATAATAATCTTTAGTATTTATATTATTATTAAATATTGATAGACCTGATATAAAATCATCGGTATTAAACAATTTATATGGATCGTATAAAATTTTTAAATATTCTATATATTGTTCCTGCTGGTCTGTAGTATCTATACTTGAGGGTATTAATGAATAATTATATGAAAGATTCTTATCAAAAATATCTCTTATATTTTTTTGTTTATAGGCACACCAATACATATCTTTACAACAATGGAAAAAATCTAATGTAAAAGAATTATTAAATTCACCAATATTATTAAATTCAATTTCTTGCACTTGTGTTATTAAGTATTCGTGTGCTGATTGAGCAAATTTTTTCCTTTCAATTCTATCTAAATATATATATTCTGCTAACATTGATACTTCTAAGGATGATTTTTGAACTTCTAATTCCTCATTTATTATATAATTTATTATATCATTTTGTATTTTTTCTGAATTTATATTTTTTTCAATGTCTATTTTTATACATTCAATTAATCTTTTAAAATTAACTTTTATTTGAATGGAATTAAATTGTAGAGCTAATAAAGGAAATGATAGTCCATAATTTCCATTAAACCAAAATGGAATTGGTAAATATAGTATATATTCATCTTTTTGTACTGTATATAAATTTAAATCTTGACCTGACCCTATAATTTTATTATAAACTTCTGGATTTTCATAAAATAAATTTCCATAATTGTTTATATATATATCGCTTAATGAATTTATTTTATTAGACCCTATGTAAAAATCAATAGAGTTGAACAAATAAATACCAATTTTATCAGTCCATGAAAACTTTACAAAATTTTCAGTGTTTATTAAATTTTTTAATTTATCATATAATATTACATTTAATTCTTTTAAAATATTCATATTTTGATATATTGTAAATTTAAATAAATCATATGTAAAAACATCTTCAGACCAATCTTTATATATATATATTAAATTATCTTCTACATTTTTAAAAAGTGATGCATTTGTGAATGTTAATACATTCACATTATTTTTATCTGTGACTAATCCATTATTATAAAAATAATTTACCGCTGTAAAAAATTGTTCATATTTATCATTATTTATATATTCTTGTATAAATACTGATAAGTCATTAATATAAGTTAATGAAATCTCTAATTTATCATATTTATCAAAAAAAATATTGACTACATTTAATAAATTATTATAAAACTGTATAAAAAAATCATAGTATAATACATATACTGAATTATCAGAATTTGATAATATATTTGCTGTTATTGTATTCTTATTTAATCCTGATAAATCTATCTTTGGTAATTTTATTTTAAGTGTTAGTCTTGATAATAAGTCACCTGAATTTTTTGGTATCGTTAACACAGATGTTCCTCCAAATGATACTTGATTATCAAAAGATAGTTCCGTTATTCTCTTTCCAAAATTCGTATATCTTCTATATACTATATTAAAAAATGTTATTTCTGGTGTACCAGTTAACATTAAATCTTGATTACCATATGTTATTACTTGTACTAAACCTCCAGCCATTTTCTTATTAGTTATTAATATATTTATTTAATATTTTAAAACTTAATTAATATTATTTTATTATATATGGAACTAATGGATTTTGAATCTAAATTGTCACAAGAATCTACTGTATTAGAACAACCTGTGTTATATGAAAATTTGTGTTTAGGAATTGATTTTGGTACAACAAATTCATGTATTAGTGTCTGGTTTAATAATAAACCATTATTGGTTCCTGATTTTGACGGAACGAGTATAATTCCTACTGTAATTGAAATTAATCCAGATAAAAAAATTATTGGAAAAGAAGCTTATTTAAGAAAGGATATTTTTGAAAAAACAAATAATCTTGATAATATTCAACAAAAAACTACTTTTTTAGTTTATGAAATAAAAAAATTACTTGGTAAAAAATATTCGGATTTAACAAAACAACAAATTGATATGATTGCTTATAATATTGAATCAGATCAAGACGATAATATTATTATTATTGATAAAAATACTTTAAAAACTTACTATCCTGAAGAAATAGCTATACATATTTTTATGAGTTTTAAGGCAAGAGCTGAAACTTTTTTGTCTAATAAATTAAATACCCAAATTAATATTACTAATTCAGTAATTTCAGTACCTGCTTATTTTAATAAAATACAAAGAGAAATTATAAAAAATTCAGCTGAAAATGCTGGTCTCAAAGTTATTAGATTAATTAATGAACCTACTGCTGCTGCTATTTGTTATGGTCTAGGAAAAAATTCTACATCCTCTGGTCTAAATATTATTGTTTTTGATTTCGGTGGTGGTACCCTAGATGTTAGTTTGTTAAGTATAAATGATGGAATTTATGAGGTGTTAGCTTCATGTGGAAATAATAATTTAGGTGGTTCAGATTTTGATAAAAAAATTATGGAGTTTTGTATTAATAAATTTATCGAAAAATTTAATCTAGAACCAGATGATTTTATTGAAAAAGTTAATGAAAATTCTTTACAAAAGTTAAAATTTTTATCTGAACAAGCTAAAATCGCTTTATCGAATAATAATCTAACCAAAATTAAAATTGATAACTTTTATAATGATTATTCTCTTAATGTGTCTATTAATAGAGATGAATTTACAACTATTACACAAGATTTAATTAGACTTATTGTTAAACCTGTTAATGATGTCTTGGAATCTTGTGAACTTGAAAAAAAAGATATTGATGAAATTATTATGGTTGGTGGTATGACTAGAGTACCAATGGTTAGATATAATATCGAAAGATTTTTTAATAGAGATGTCAATTGCTCTATTGACCCTGATACTGTTGTTTCAATTGGAGCATCTATTCATGGATATATGATTTTAAATAAAACTTCTATTCAAGATAAACTTTTACTTATTGATAGAACATCACTATCTATTGGTCTTGAAACTTCTGGTGGACTTATGGACATACTTATACCCAGAGGTACTATTATTCCAATCAAAAAAACAAAAAAATATACTACAGACACTGATTATATGGAATCTATTGATATTAAGATTTATGAAGGTGAAAGAAAATTTACAAAAGACAATTTTTTAATTGGAGATTTTACTTTAACAGGTATTGAAAAACAAAAAAGAGGTATTCCTGAAATTCAAATTACTTTTGAAATAGATTCAGATGGTATTATTAAAATTAAAGCTGAGGATTTAGATAATCCTCTTAATAAAAAAACTATTTTAGTATCCGGAAATAAACAAAATCTATCTAAAGAACAAATTGAAGAAATTATTAATTCTGCTAAACAAATGGATCAAATAGACCGTATTGATAAAATTAAAAAAGAATCATATATGAGTCTTATTGATTCTAGTAAAAAAATTATTGAAAATGTTAATTGTCAAGAAGTGCAAATACCTGAAGATGTTAAAAATGATATCATAAATAATGTTCAAGAAATTTTAAATTGGTTACAAGATAATAAATATGAAAATATTGATGTTGATAAATATAAAGAACTACTTCATGACTATAAAATTAATTATAGTATTTATCTTATTCAACAAACTACACCTGTAATAAATTTAGAATCTGCTAATGAGGAAGAAACTAAGGCTGTTGAAATTTATGATGATGATAATAATAGTAAAAAATACTCGGAACAAATTAAATATTTTAGACAAATTATTGACCAATATGATGATATTAAAAAACAAATTCAAATTGCTAAATATATGGATGATATTAGTCTTAAAGAAAATATTCAAAATACTATTTCAACATTGTCTCAAGAACTTAACTTTCTTTATGATTATACTAATGATGTTCTTATTAAAATTTTTACTGAAAAAAATATTAATGATGAAATAATTACTGAATTCACATCAAAAGTTTATGAACTTGATGTTGCATTCAAAGAAAAATTTAATGAATTTGATAATGAATTTAATATGATTAATAAAATATTAACTACAATTAGTGATAAGGAAGAAAAATTATTAGTTAGATTAGAATATTTAAATAATTTAACTAGTACTACTGAAACAGAATCTTATTTAGAAAATATAAATAATAAAGAAATCGAGGATATCAATAAAAAACTTGATATTATTATTAGTATCCAAAGTATAATATATGAAATAAATTTGGGCTATTCCAAATTTGATAACAAAAAAATTATAGAAATATCTAGAATTATTGATTCAATTGATGTAAATTTTTTATTTAATAATGATGACAAAATTTTAGATAAAAATTTAGAAAATACTGTAAATCATTAAGTAAATAATTTAGTTTGTTTGTATTTTTTTGTAATATTCAAAAAGCTCAAATAATAAACCTTTTGGTATCATTGATGTGTTTAATTGTGTTTTTTTAGAAACAATGTATATAGTCTCTAATAATCCCATATCTAAATATTTAACAATAAATTCTATACATATTATCATTGGAATTATTAAATTTTCACAGTATATTATTGTGTTTACTCCGTTTTTATATGATTCCAAAATAAAATTATTCACTGACTCATAATCTATTATTTTATTAGAAATTGAACCACTTTTTATATACATTAAATTCGGATCTAATTCCATATTTAAAATTTTATATTCACTTTTTAAAGGTTTGTTTATACTTATTATATTTCCTTTAAAATCATCTAAAATATTCATTCCTAAATATAAACCTGGAATTATTTCTATTATATTACTCATCTTATTTTATATTATATACAATTATATTTTTAAAAACATAATTTATTATTTAAAAACCATTTAATTATAATATTTTTTCATATTATTTATATATTTTTTTACAAGACTCGTGATATTCTAATATTATATTTTCTAACATCATCTTGTATAATTTTATTATCTTCTCGTTTTCTTCATTTTTTTTTATTAAATCTATTTCTAATTCATCTATCATTTTTATTAAATCTTTCGATTCATTTTGAATAGTATTTATTTCTTTAATTTCTTTTTTCATGATTTATTATATTTATATTTATATATTATATTTTTTATATCTTGATTTTATATACTTTACCATTATTTACTGCGCTGAATAAATTGTAAGATTTTGTTGTACTAGTGTTTGTTGTACCTCCTACTTGAGAAGTATTTGTACCAGTATTTGTACCAGTATTTGTACCAGTATTTGTACCAGTATTTGTACCAGTATTTGTACCAGTATTAGTCATAGTATTAGTCCCTGTATTTGATATAAATTTATCATTACTTTGTTCAATATCTTTAATCTCTCCAAAATTTTTATTTTTTAAATTATAATCAGAAATTGTATCATTCATTGTTGATTCATATTCAACATAGCCATTGTTACCTTCAGATTCATTTGATTTTTCTGATATATTATCGTCTGAAAACAAATCAATTAATTTATTAACAGGAGTCCCATCCTTCCCTTTTAAATTATATTTGTTAAATATATTTTCAGATATATTTTTATCTGATTCACTAGATTCACTAGATTCACTAGATTCACTAGATTCACTAGATTCACTAGATTCACTAGATTCACTAGATTCACTTGAATCTGATGAACTAGAAGAACAAGATGAACCAGATGAATTAGATGAACTTGATGAATTAGATGAACTTGATGAATTAGATGAACTTGATGAACTTGATGAACTTGATATTTTTTTATCAGACATTTTACCAATATTATTTTCTGTTAAAATATTATTGTCAAATGACAAATATTGATTAATAAATAATAATTGTTCAGCAATATCATCTTTAATATTTATTAGTTTGTTAAGAATTACATTATTTTCCTCAGTAGTATTTTGAATATCGATGATTCTTCTTAAAACTAAAGTACTAAATCTGTATGAAAGACTAGAATAAAATTTTGATATTTTAAGTACATTATCATTACTTTCGAATAAAGTAACATTTTTAAAAATCCATATGACTAATTGATAAAAAAATATAATTAATTTTTCTTGGTATTCTGGGATAGTTTCATCTTCCATGTTGTACAATTGATTGATTGTTTCATAAATAAAATTCTGAAATTTAATCATAATATCTAAACTAGATGTAAAAACTGAATTTACAAAGTTTATTTCATTAATTCCTTGTAATTGATTATATGTTATTACAAAAACATATTTTTTTATACAATTACTACCTTCTATTGGGTTTATAATATATTTTAATATATCATTATTTGAAAATGAACAGTCTAATTGCTCGTTTTCATAAATATTATAAATATTATTCTGTTCGTCAAATTCTAACTTATTTTGCATTCTGTGTACGGTTAAATTATTTGGATTTAAATTGTTACCCCCATTCAATTTATAATTAGTAAAATCATTTTGATTATTTTGGTAATTTTGATAATCTTTATAATCTTTGTGTTCATTATAATTATCTTTTTTAAAATTACCCAAAAAACCATTATATTTATTTGCAGATGATTCGTTTTCTGAATTTTCTTTTTTATCTAATTTAAAAACATTATTACCCCCAGTCATTTTATTGTTTGACTGATTGTCTAAGTTTAAATTATTTTTATCACTATTAATATTATTTATATCATTAATGTTCAAATTATTATTTTTACCGTTCTCTTTGTCTGTTATCAAAACATCATTATTATTTTTCAAACTACCATTAGATTCTGAATTTTTTTCATTTTTGGATAGTGATTCATTTTTGGAGTATGACATATTTGAAAAATTGTCATCATTGTTTTTATTTTTATAAATAGGTTTTGTATTTAACATTTTTATTTAATATATATAAATTATATAATAAAAAAATTAAAATATTTTAATTTTTTTTACTAATTAAATAAATTTATGATATTTATAACTAAATTATTATTTAAGCTTTAGGAGCTTTTTGAAGCTTGTTATGGAATTTATATTCAATTTCCTTTACTGAACCATCAGCATTAGCAATCTTTACTTGAACAGGGTTGTTAAGTACTTGGCGTTTACCAATGTACTTGTATTCCTTATGTTTACTATTTCTAGTGCATTCGCGAATAGTAAAGTTAATATCTACATTAACACCTCCGTTTTGTTGACCACTCTTCTTAAGGTCCTTAATGATTGAGCTAAAGGCTTTGTTAGCAGCTTGTTTAGGCTTCTTACCACAATAACGACCTTGTACTTCCTCATTGTAGATAAGTTTGAAATATCTAAGTTTAGTTCCAGCAGCTTCTTCTTCTTCATCAGCAGCAGCAGCACCTCCAGCTTGGACAACAGGTTGAGCTACAGCAGGTTGAACAGGAGCAGCTTCCTTAGCACCACCTTTCTTGGTCTTCTTCTCTTGTTTAGCTTCAGCAGGAGCAACAGCTTGAACAACAGGTTGAGCAACTTCCTTAGCACCACCCTTCTTGGTCTTCTTCTCTTGTTTAGCTTCAACTACAGGTTCAACTTTGGCTTCAACTTTGGGTTGAGCTTTAGCCTTACCCTTAGTACCAGCAGCTTGGACAGGAGTAGGTACAGGAGCAGCTTGAACAACTTCTTTAACTCCACCCTTCTTACCCTTCTTTTCAGCTACAGGTTCAACAGCTTGGACTGGAACAGGGGTAGGAGCGGGAGCAGCTTCTTTAGCTCCACCTTTCTTACCCTTCTTTTCTACAGCAACAACTTCACCTTCCATTTTCTTTTCTACAATGGTGTTAGCAGTAGGAACAGCTACAACTTTTTCGGGAGCAGCTTGCTTTTGAGTAGCAGTTTTGGTAGCAGTTTTAGGCTTTGACTCTTTAGAACTCATATGTATATCCTATATTCTTTTTTTATTTTTAAATTGTTTTAATATATTTTTTATTATAACGAAAAAAAAATAGTTTAATTACGAAAAAAAAAATATTTTTTTTTTAATTATTAATATATAGATGAGCTCAAATTTTTTAAATAAAAACGAAATTGATATTTTGAAATGCAATATACTTGAAAAAGAATATAAAATATTAAGTAAAATTTTGTCTAAACTACAAAATGTTATAATAGAGAATGAAGGTATATTACTTTTTTCAAAAAGTCAATCTATGAAGTCTTTAAATGAACTTGTTAAGAAGCTCAATGATATCTACAACAAAACAATATTAGATATCATTAGACATGAAAATGATTCTCAATTACTAACAAATGAAAATATATACAGTGAATTAACTGATGTTAAATCCGAAAATAATTCAAATGAAAATAATTCAAATGAAAATAATTCAAATGAAAATAATTCAGGGGAAAACAATTCAGGAGATTCAAAAGATAGTGAATATTCTAATGATTTTGATAAAAATTTATTATCAGATGAGATAATTGATTCAAGTGAAATTAACAATATAATAAATAATTCAAAACCAAAAGCTAATATAATTAATAAAGACAAAATCAATAACAACAAAAAAAACTTGAACGATATTAAAAATCCAGAATTAAATCCAGATATAATTTTTGATTTAAAAAATTTATATTCCTCAGTTCCTAAATTTAATTCATATGGTAAATTTGAACAAATGCTAGAGTTAGTTGAATTTGAACCTTTTGATGAAATAAAAAAACAAATAATTATTTTATGTAAAACAGTTGGTTTTACATCTTTAGAAGATATTTTATATTTGAAATTAAGTTTAAATAATTTTTTTGACTTACAAAAAAACAAATTTAGTTTATTATGTGATGTATTTGTTCCATTAGATTTTGAAATAGAAGATTGTTCTACAAAACTAGATGATATATATGTTTATAAGATTGAAACAGACAATATAATACTATTTAATAATTATTGTATGGTTGAATTTATGGTTAAGGATAAGATATTTAAAGTTAAAGGTTTTATAAAATCAGATCCTCTAAATATATATTTAAGAACATCACAAATAACTTATTCTTTTTTATATCAAAAAAAAATGGTATTTGAAAATATTGTATCTTTGATTGATGAAAAATATTCAGAAACTGTTTCTAAAGATATGTATTCAAAATTACAAAAAATAAGTAAAGAGTTTGCAGATGTATATTTAAAAAATATGACAATTACTGATATTATTATTTTAAATAATGAAGAATTTGTTAATAAACTTTATGATGATTATAATAAATATAATGAATTAAATAAAATTCAGTTTGTTAAATTAATTAAATCTTTTACAAAAGATGCAAATGACAATCTTTATAATATGTACAATACTATTAAATTATTATTGTTAGGTACAGAAGAAAACTGTTCAGTAGCTAGTCTATTATTTAATTTATTAAAAGATAAAAGAAATTCAAATTCAAATGATTTCATTGCAAATATTATTTATAAGCAACTTAATTATGTTGGTCAATTAAAACTTAAAAAATCAAGTTTCAATATAAAAAATGAACTAGAAAAACTAAAAGGAATTACTACATCAGATATAGATTTAAAGAAGCAAGTTTTATTATCAAAAAATATGCCCGATCATGTTAAAAAGATTTGTTTAGAAAAACTTGATGAATTAAAAAATGCAAACAACGAAACTTATAAAATTAAAATGTATGTAAATATTTTGGTACAATTTCCTTGGCTATCTGAAGCAGATGATAATGTATTTAAAATCGTTTCTTCTGATAAAAAACGTTCTAAAGAATTTTTAGAAAATGTTGAAACAAAGTTAGATAATCAAATTTATGGACATAAAATTGCTAAAAACAAAACATTACAAATATTAGCAAAACTCATTTCAGTACAAGGTTCTCATATATCTCCTATTGCTTTATCTGGTCCACCAGGTGTTGGTAAAACTAAATTTGCCCAATGTCTAGCTGATTGTTTAGATATTCCTTTTGTTCAAATAACTCTAGGTGGTCAAAATGATGGCGAACTTTTACATGGTCATGGTTATACATATTCAGGAGCCCAACCTGGTTTAATAGTAAAGAAAATGGTAGATGCCGGTTCTGCTCGTTGCATTATGTATTTTGACGAATTAGATAAATGTGTAGCAAAGAATGGTCAAGTTAATGAACTAATGAGTATATTAATACATTTAACTGATCCTATGACTAATGGAGCTTTCCAAGATAGATTCTTCCAAGAAATCACATTCCCTCTAAATAAAGTTATATTTATGTTTAGTTTCAATGATGTATCTAAGATTGATAAAATTTTACTTGATAGAATGGAAGTACTTGATGTAGGTTCTTATAGTATTAAAGAAAAAATGACTATTGCTAATGATTATTTACTTAAACAATTATGTAAGGATGTTGGTTTTGATAATAAATCTGTTCTTTTTGAAAATGAAGTCTTAGCTAAAATAATTGAAGATTATACTTTTGAACCTGGTGTACGTTCACTTAAAAGATCATTAGAAAATATTTTACTCAAACTTAATATTGATAAAATATATCAAAGAGGATTATTTGAAAATGATGTTGAATATTCTATTGATAAACCTATAAAAATTACTTTTGATTTAGCAACAGAATATCTTGGAGAAACCAAAGTATCATTTAAATCTATTCATTCTAAAGATATGATTGGTGTAGTAAATGGTTTATATGCTACTAGTTTATGTAGTGGTGGTATTGTTCCTATTCAATTGACTGGAAATCATATGGGTAAAAATTCTAAATTTGTTCTTAAACTTACTGGTAATCAAAAGAAAATTATGAGAGAATCTATATTATATTCATTTACTACTGCTATTAATATTTTAACTAATGAGGGAAAAGAAATTTTCTTTAAAAAGTATCCTAATGGTATACATATTCATACACCTGAAGCAGCAACTCCAAAAGATGGTCCTAGTGCTGGTGTTGCATTTACCCTTGCCTTCTTATCTGTTATGTTAGATTTACCTATAGATAGAACAATCGCTCTTACTGGAGAAATTGATTTATATGGTTATGTTAGTAAAATTGGTGGTGTTAAATACAAAACACAAGGTGCTATCAAAGCGGGTGTTAAAACTCTTTTCTTACCTATAGAAAATAAAGACGATTTGGAAAAAACTCAAAAAGAATTACCTGAAATATTTACTCCAGATATCAAATGTATATTTGTTGAACATGTACTAGAGGTAACTGAAAAAGCATTAATTGGATGGGATTCAAAGAAACATCTAATTAATAAAAAATAAATTATTTACTAAAAATTTTTGCATATTTTTTAGAAAAATTTATAAGTTCATTTAATTTGTTTTTATCAAAAATATTTTTTTCAATAAAATCAATACTAAATGTTGAATCAGAATTATAATAAATAATAAATTCGCATTTATAAACTCCAAATAAGTCATATAATTTAATTAATTTGTATAAATTTTTATTAAATAAAAATTTGTATTTTGAATTTTCATAATTATATAAAAAAGTTTTGTATAAGTTAAAAAATAATTCTTCTCGTAATTTATTATTATTATCTGAAAATAGTATTTTATCAATAAATTCGTATTTTTTTTTAAGACTGATATTTTTATCGTATTTTATATTTAGTCTCGCAAGTATGTATTCTATAATATATTCTATTAATTTTATTTTATCTTTTTTAAAGGTGTAATTTTTAAAAAAATAATAAACAAATAATGAAATATTAAATTTAATATATATTCCATAAGGTAAATTGTTGTCTATTAAATAATACATTAATTCTGTATTTAAAAAATATTCATCGCTACCATAAATAATTTTTCCTTTACCATCTAACCATTTGCTTCTACCACTTACAGAAGTTATTTTATATTCATATGTATTGATTACTTTATCATAATATTTATCTATGCTGTTTATGTAATTTAATATAACCTGATTATTTATTCTTCTAAATCCAATTAATTTTGGAGATAAAAAATAACCTGTAATTCTTTCTTTATACAAATAATCAAAATTATATTTAATATTTTTGGCTAGGGCAGCTATATTAAAAACATATAATTCTTTAGCTTTTTTCATATCTAAATTTTTAAGAGTATTTAAATTTGTTTGAAAAATATCATAATCATCCATATCAGAAATCATCACGATATCTGCATCATTATTTTTAAAATCAAATAAAGGAAAAAATCTTACGAACATACCAAATGTTCCTAAATGATAATCATTATTATCAGGGTGTAAACACTTTTTACATGAAAAAACTACAATTTCTACTCTTTTAAGATTTGATATTTTTTTAAATAATTCAGTGTCATTTTTTATACTATTATCGATAAATAATCTTATTGTAAAATTATATATTTTATCATTTATTACAATTTCATAGAGTTTCATAAAACCATCAATGTATATATTAAAATCTTTATAACCACCTCCATATATTTTAAAAAATGATAAAGATATTATATTTTTTTTTGTTGCAGTATAATTAAATAATATTTCAAAATCACATATATTATTTTCCAAATATTTCATTAAATATAAATTGAGTTAGATATTATTTATTTTTAAAGTAAAAATTAGATAGTTTATCAATATCTTCTTTTTTAAATTTTTCTTCTGAAATTATTATATCTTTGTCATTATTTTCACAACCTAATATTCTAAAAAAATTTATTCTATAAACTCCAAAATATTTATTTAATTTATCTTCATTTTCTTCGTTATCAACAAATAATTTATAAAAACCATCAGGAAATATAAATTTATAATTTGGATTCTTTTTTAAATACAAAAACATTTTATAAAACACTCTAAATACTTCATATTTTTTTTTAAATGATAATGGATTTTTATCTAGAATTATTTTGTCCAAAATATTAAATTTTTCTTCAATACTCATTTTTTCGTCATTTTTAATTCCCAATTGTCCAAATACATAAATAAAAATGTATTTTATTAAATTTATTTCTTTCTTTTCAATTCCCTCTTTCATTTGTAGGAAAAAATATAAGGTACCAAATATATCCCAACTTGTTCTAACCACAAAACACATTTTATTTTCTATTAAATATGGACACAATATGTCATTTAAAAAATATTCATCCACCCCATATATAAATTTTCCATGTGATTTAAATTTTAAAATGTCATCTTTGCTCTTATGTTTACTTATTTTATAGTGGTGTGAATATATAATATTATTTTTATCATCTTTAACTTTTGTAATAAAATCTGTTATTAATGAAAATTTTATTCTGCGACAGGAAACAAAACTTAAAGCAAATACATATGGATTCAATTTACCATTGTACATAAAATTATATCTATATGTTAGACTTCTATTTATATCACCTGATTTTAATAAATATATTTCTTTAAAAAAACTATATTCTTTTATCATATCAATATCATTTAATATACTTGAAAAATTAGTATTATCGATATCTGAAGATATCACTATATTTGCATCATTATTTGGAAAATCAAAAAATGGAAAAAAACGGATCATTGTTCCAAATAATCCAATATGATGTTTTTCTTCAATTATAAAATTTGGACATGAATATAATACTGCTTGTACTGATTCTAATTTAGTTATAATTTCATATATTTTTTTGTCACTATGTATTGATTCATCTATAAATAATCTTATTTTATAATTCAATTTTCTCCTTAAGATTCTTTCATTTAAATCTTTTAATCCATCTAGATATTTGCTAAAATCTTTATATCCTTTATTAATCATTTTAAAAAAACATGTACTAAATATATTTATTTTTTTATTATAATCAATTGGAAATAATGGTGTAAATTTACATATATCATTTTCAAGATATTCCATAATTATATATTATTATACTAAAAAATAATAATAACTTTTATAAAATATATTTTTATCAAATAAATTGTTCAATCTCTTTATAATCTATCATTGAACTTTTATCCATATATTTATGTATTTCTTTTGATAAATCCATTATTTCCTTAATATTTTCATATGTCAAGTCTTTTTTCATCAAATTTTTAATTTTGTCAAACATTAATCTGTTTTTACTTATTCCCTCCAAATTATAAGGGCAATTTTTTTTTATTGATATTTTTTCATAATTATTTATTAAATTTTCTAACATTAATAATAAATTTTTTACATAAATTTCTGTAACTATATTACTTTTAATAAAGGCTTTTTTACCTATTTTATGCCATATATTTTGTTCTCCCCATTGTAACATAGGTAATAGTGTCCATGGTTTATATAATGATAAAAAATTAACACCTTTAACTTTATTTTTATTATAATTTAATTTCTCCCATGGTATTACTGCATATTGATATGATATCGAATAAACTGGTATTTTTTTATAAAACATAAAAAATATTAATAATGTTGTTTCATCAATACCAGATGTATGTAAAGATATATAACCATTATCTCCAGCACATTCTTTAATAAACTTAAAATATTCATTATATAATTGTATATCTGGTTCTAATAAAACAAATCCAGCATCAATACTTCTATTTAAGTTATTTGAAAATTTATAACATGTATTCATATTTAGTTCTATTTCATTTAAATTGCTATTAGTAATCATATCTTTTGGTTCAATTATTTCATTATTTTTTAAAACTCCTTGTGATAAAAAGCCAGGAGTTCTATTTTCAAATACTTTATAAAAATCCTTATCTATTGGTAATATGTCAATATCTATAAATAGTACTTTTTTATAATTAGTTAATTTTAATATCTGCCATTTATTTATTAAATATTTCATCCACTTTGAATATTTTTCTATAACAAAATATTTTTGATTTAGTTTTACTTCAAAAAAATTTATTTTTATTACCTCATCAAAATATTTTTCTAATTCTTTTTTGTATTCATATATTTTTTCATCAACCATTACTACAAGTTTTATATCATAATTATATTTATTTATAAATTCTCGATGTAAATATGCACTTATACATGCTCCTGGTAAATATAATCCATTACCAAATAATAGCATACATATTGAATTACTCATTATAATAATATAATATATTATAATTTATTTGTAAAAAAAGTATTTTACATAATTATTAAATTATGTTTATTTATTAATTTCATTTGTTATTATTTTGTATTGTGTATCAATACTTTCCATAGTTAATCTTAAATATTCATTATCTATTTGTTTATTTTGATTATCAAATTCTATTGAATGTTCAGATAGTAGTTTGTCATTTATTACTATTTTACCCTGTGTATTCTCAATTATTCCATAAATTTTATCTGAACTTTTATTTAATGTTTTTTCTATATCTATATTAAATCTTACAAATTTTGGTTTTAATTCATCTATTATGTCTACATCATCTTGATATTTTTTTATCTCTATGCTTAGTTTATCACAAATTTTATCATTAGTTAAGATGTTTACAAAAGGTTCTAGTTTTTTAAATGCTTTTGCTATAGTTACTTGACTAACATTAAATTTATCTGCTATTGTTTTTTTTTGAATATTTAAACAATTTAAATGTATCATCATATATATTGAACCTGTTGCTAAACTTAATGGTGTGTGAACTGAAGCTATTTGTAATTTTTGAACATTATTAGATATTTGTATCGCTTGTTCTGCTAATTCACTCTTTATTTTTAATTCTTCACAAAATCTTGTTATAAAATGCTCTGGTTTTGTAAAATTAAATTTACAATCCATTTTCTTTAATTTTGCTAGTTTTTGGAATATTTTACAACCTTTTGTTATTTCTGTATATCTTAAGCCAAATAACTCTGCTATTTCTTTTGGAGACCTTGTTTTGTTTTTTTTTCTACATGCATATAATATACATCCTGCTATTACACTAGTTCTATTCTTCCCCCTTATTATTATGGGTTTTCCTTTGTTTTTTCCAGTGGTGTGTTTACAGTCTGAAATATTTTTATACATTATTTTAGCGTCATCTTCTATACACTTTAAAATCTTTCCTTCAGAACATTTTGCTTGGATTATTTTAAATACTTCATTTAAACTTCTCTCTTTATAAGGCATTGCACTCCATCCGTGTAAAGTTTTTATACGAGATGAACATGAACCAGCAATTGTTGTTGCTGTTGAAGATTGTGGTAATAACGCTGATATTACATGTGAACTTCTATTTGTATCTTTTTTATTATCATCATTATATTGTGTCCATTCTGGATTTGAATCCATTAATGTCGATATCACTTGACCACATTTTTTACATACTATAATTCCGTGAGCTGTATCTTCAACAATATCATCATCATTACAACTTTCACAAAATAATCTTTTCTTGTCTTTTTTGTCTAATTTAGATTCTTCATACATTAACTCAACTAAACGATTGTATTTCTCATAATCTTCAATGTCTAATTCATCAAATACCTCATTTACATCCATATTTTCAAAACTTATTTTATCATATTTTCTTGATCTGTTATTTGATGTTTTAGATTCATTTTCATCTGATTCTTCTGATGAATCTACACTTAACTCTTCTAAATCTATAGAACTATCAGATGATTCTATATCAGAATCTATATCAGAATCTGAATCTACATCTATATCTATATCTGAATCATCTATATCATCAATATCAGAACTTATATCTAATGCATCATTTTTTATTAATTTACTAGATTTTATTAGGGTGCCTTTTGACATTTCTATATATTTATATAGTTTTAATTTTAAATAATTTTAAAATCAAATTTTTAAATCATTTTACCTATATAAAAAATTGATTTTAATACAATTAACTATAATGGATTAAATATATTTTTTATGAATAAAGATATTAAACAAATTAATGATTTTAAATCAATAATTAGTAAAAATTGGTTAGATGTTTTTGATTCAGTAGATAAAGATATTTTTGAAATTACTGAAGATTCTTACAAAGAAATTATTACTTCTAATGATATTATCTTTCCTATTTATAAAAATATTTTTAATTTTACTAATTATTGTTTACCTGAAGATGTAAAAGTATGTATTATCGGTCAAGACCCTTATCATGGAATATATTTTGATAAAAATACTAAAAAAAATTATCCTCAAGCTATGGGTTTATCTTTTTCTGTTCCTAAAGAATGTCCAATACCTCCTTCTCTTGAAAATATTTATAATAACCTATTAAAATTTGGTCATATTGTTAAAAAACCTTCTCATGGTAATTTGGAATTTTGGGCTTGTCAAGGAGTACTACTCCTTAATACTAGTTTAACTGTTATACAATCTAAACCAAACTCACATCAATCAATATGGTTTGAATTTACTGATGAACTTATTAAAGTTATTTCACATAAATTTAATAATATTATTTTCGTTTTATGGGGCTCAAATGCTTTTGATAAAATGAAACTAATTAATAATAAAGAAAATCATAGATTTATTGTTTCATCTCACCCATCTCCCTTGTCAGCTTATAAACCATTTAAAACCTATAAAAGTTTTGTGGATACCGACCATTTTGGTCTTATAAATCAATATATCGAAGAATTTAATTCTATCAATAAAACTAAATCTAACTATAAAAAAATAGAACCAATTTGTTGGACTATAGTATAATTATTCTTATTTACTTTTTATAAAAATTAAAAGTTTGTAGCTCTAAATATTTCGTTAAGAATTGAAGTATTGCAATCTACTGATGAGGATTCTGATACTTTATTCTTACTAAGTTTTTTACTCAGTTTTTTACTATACTTCTTACTATTTTTACTTGATTTTTTTGTAAGGTTTTTACTTGGTTTTTTATCTTTAATATTTATTTGATTTATTTTATTATTTTTATGTTTAGTATTTTCAATATATAAATCCATACTTTCTATTAACGAACTGTCTTTTTTATATGACTCTTTCTTAATCATTCCATTAGTATTTTTTTTGTTCCTTTCTAACCATTTCTCATATTGCTTTTTATTTAAAAATACTGAGGTATTTGATGATTTTGATGATGATTTTGATGATGATTTAGAAGATTTTGATGAATTTTTTTTAGAATTTATAATTTTTTTTAATTCATCTTTCATTACATCACAATATGTACTATTATATTTATTATGATGATTTTTATGGTTCAAACTTTTAGATTTCATACTTCGTGATTTTATACTACTTGATTTTGCACTATTAATTTTTCTTATTAAAGTATTTGTTGTTCCTGATTTTCCTATTTTTAAACTTGATGATTTTACATTACATGGTTTACAATTTTTTGGTTTAGTTTCTTTGCAAAGGTTTTTTGTGTTAAATTTTTTACAGGAAATATCTGTTATAGAACAAGATTTACTTGATTTACTTGATGAACTTGATGAACTTGATGAACTTGATGAACTAGAAGAACATGATTTACTTGATGAACTTGATGAACTAGAAGAACATGATTTACTTGATGAACTTGATGAACTAGATGAACTAGATGAACTCGAAGAGCAATTATGGTGTTTAATATAATTAATAATCCATAAAATAAATTGGAGTAATTTTTTAAATAAAATGATTGATATAATTTTAAGTTTTTTAAGAACAATAACAAGTATTTTAAATAATTCAACTACTATTTTCTTAATAAAATGGATAATCCAACATACTACATCAGAATATGATTTAGAACCACAACAATCTAGACTTTCAGTACAATCAGAAGTTTCACTGCTATCCGAATCTGAACTTGAACTATTAACACATCTTTTTTTGGGAAATTCTTCTTTTAATAATTCATCAGTTATAATTGTATCTTTTAATATATTATCAACAAATGAAGAGCAAGATGTTTTTGGATTTATTTTTGCATTTGCTGGGATATTATTTGATTCTTTTTCTCTACTTAAATAAACTTTATTTTTATTTTTAACAAAATTATCAAACTCGATTGTAGTTGATGATTCTGATTTTTTTTTTAAATTATCTATTTTTTTATTTACATCAAAAGTATTTTTTTCTTTGGAAATTTTATTTATTAATTTTTTTGATTTAGATAATTTAGATGACACAGATGATACAGTTGACACAGATGAATCTGAATCATCTGATGAATTAGATGAATCACTATATTTAGAATTAGATAATTCTGCACTATCAGAATTATTATCTGATTCATTATTTTTCTCTAATTTTATTTTTTTTTCATTGCTAATCATCATTTTTTTTTTCGAATTTTTTTTATCTTTAACAAAAATTGTTTCTAATTTCATATTGTTTATTTATAATATATATAAGAAAGTTTTTTAAAATATAATAATAAAATTGATTAAACAAATAGATTATATATTTGTATTATATATATGATAGAACAGGCTATATTTATCTATAATCTTGCTAAAATATTTATTGGTATAAGTTTATTTACTTATATATATAAAATTTGTCTAAATACTTGTAATCAAAAAGTAACAATTAAAACAAAACATAATAAAACTAAAGAAACTATTAAACCTAGAATTGGTTTAGCATTTGCTTATTTATTCTTTGTAACAATATTATATTATACCTTAACATTAAGAGTTGTTTTAACTTTAATTTCTTTAATTGGTATTGGAACATTATATGCTCTTGATAAATTTGATAAAGGTACTATTAATAAACTTTGTGTATATGATAAAAATAAAGTATTAAGAATTGTGTGGAAGATTTTCTATTCTGTAATTAATATTTGTTTTCTTTTATGTACTCCTGTCCATAATTATATTTCACAATCATTTTCTTCATTATATAAAAACGCTAATGACAAGAAAAAATCATTAAACCCAATGTTTAGTGGATTAGGAGGATTAAGTGGATTAGGTGGATTAGGAGGATTAAGTGGATTAGGAGGATTAAGTGGATTAGATTTAAATAACATTGTGGATAATGGTTTAGATTTAGGAGGAAATATTAAAAAAGCTATTCATGAACTAACATCTGATAATGTTACTAAAAAAAATGCTGAACCATCATCTGTAGGAGATTACATTGTTAAAACTGATAAAAAAAGTACAATTGTTGGAAATCAAAAAGTTATAATTGAAGATACAATTAGTGAATTTAAAAAAAATACTATTTTTAGTAATGATGACAATAAAATGTTTAAACAAATTCTTGGATCTGAACAAACTGAACAAACTGAACAAACTGAACAAACTGAACAAACTGAACAAACTCAAACCAAAGAAGTTGAACAAGATGAAGAAAAAATTGAGAATGAAAATATAAATACTAAAGAAGAAACAGAACGACTGTTACAGTTATTTAAAAAAATGAATGATATTTTTAGTTCAGAAGATGTAACTGAACGAACTGACAATACAGAAAGCACTGAAGAAATTACTAATAGTGAGACAGTTAGTGCTTCATCTTAATTTTTTTACCAATTTAATTTTTATATATTAGATAGTTATCCAAGATTATGTAGTATATGAAAAATATGTTTATTTTTGTAAAATATAATATAGTATTAAATATTTAATGTATTATATATAAAAAAAATTGTTTTAATTTAAATATATGTTAGATATATATATAATATTTAAAAGATGCAAACCCTAGAGCCAAATGACTCAGAGTTATCTAACAATAAAATATTCGAGCTAATTGATGCTCGATTTGGGAAAAAATATATATTATATGAACATCTTCATAATTCTTATAATGAACTAATTAATCAAATAATTTTTTATCTTCAAACAAATGATAATATTTTTGAGGAAAACAGAATTGGAGACCAGATTTATCGTTACAGATTTAAATTTGAAAATTTATTTGTTCGTCCACCTTTAAATGATAATGGTGATTCACTTATGTATCCAATGGATGCAAGAGATAGAAACGCAACATATTCGATAAAAATTCTTGCCAAAATTACTCAATTACAAGAAATCTATGATTTAAATAAAAAAGAAATTACAAATGTTAAAGTAATTGGAACTCCTGTCGAACGTGAAACTGCTGTTGTTTTACCTTGTATGGTTCGTTCTAAATATTGTTCCCTTGAAGTTAATCGTGATTATAACAAAAAAGATTGTGAGTATGACCCTGGTGGTTATTTTATTATTAATGGTTCAGAAAAAATAGTATTATCAATTGAAAGAATGGTTGAAAACAAACCACTAGTATTTCTTAAAAAGGATGCTGGTCTGACTACTTATTCTGTTAAAGTTAATTCTAAATCATATAATCCAAATGTTATGATGCAACCAATTGAAATCAGACTTGAAAAAAACTATGATATTATAATTAAAGTTCCAATTTTAAATGAAGTATCTGTATTTGTATTAATGAGAGCTTTAGGATTAGAAACCGATAAGGAAATTATTAAATATATAATGTACAATGATAATGATATTGATATGCTTAACATTTTAAAAATTTCTATTGACTTATCTAAAAAAGAAACAAAAAAACTTATTCTATCAAAGGAAGATGCTTATTTTAGTTTAACTAATAAATTAAGAGTTGTTAAAAAATATGTTGATAAGGATAAAAAATTACAATATGAAGAAAAGAAAGAACACTTGGAAAATCTACTTAGAACAGCTTTTATGCCTCATATGTCTAATGAACATCATGCTGATATTTTAAAATCTAAAGCATATTTTTTAGGTCTAATGGTTAATCGTTTACTTAATTGTTATTTAGGTAGAAGTGACCCAGATGACCGTGATTCATTTACCAACAAACGTATTGATATGCCTGGAGAATTAATTTTTGATTTATTCAAACAAAATTACAAAAAGATTCTAAGTGATTGCAACAAGTTCTTTAAGAAGCGTTCTGGTTCTAATCATGAAAATCCTCTTAACATTATTAATCAAATTAAAGCAAATAATATTGAACAAAACATTAAAGCTGCTATGATGACCGGTAATTGGGGTAAAAAGAAAGGTGTTGCTCAAATGTATCCTAGACTTACTTTCTTACAATCATTATCTTTCTTACGTAGAGTTGACCAATCTAGTTCTGACAGTTCTACAAGTAAATTAACTGGTCCAAGACATTATCACCCTTCACAGGTGGGGTTGTTATGTTTAACTGCGGATACTGAAGTATTATTATCAGATGGTACAGTTAAATTAATTAAAGACATTAAAAATGGCGATTCTGTCATATCAACTGATAAAGAAACAATGAAAGAAGTTTCTACACCTATTAAAAATTGGTTTACACAAAATTGTGAAAAACTATTTAAAATTACAACTATTACCGGAAGAACCATTAAATGTACACCAGAACATAAATTATTAACTAAAATAGGCGACAAATTTGATTTTGCTAAAGTTGATACAATGAAAGAAAATGAAACATTTTTAATATCAAGACATATGATAAAATATTTACCTCTTGATAAAGAAACTAATTTAATTATTGATAGTTCAAAAGTATCTGAACAATATAAAATACAACTAACTGAACTCGGATATCTTGACAAAAAAATATCCCAAGAAAAATTAGAAATTATTGCAAGATTAATAGGTTTAAGTGTTACAGATGGTCATATTGGTGTTAGAAATGATAAAACTTATGATTGTGAATTCTATGTAGGTGAAGAAAGAGATGCATATGAATTACTTGATGATATCACTAAACTAGGATTTGGAACACCTTCAATTTCTAGAAAAATAACAAAACACATTAATCATAAGAATGGTAAACATACTATATATAATACTTATTCAGTTATCAAAAATGGAGCTTTTGCTTATCTACTTAATTATTTAGGAGCTTTTGACGGAAAGAAAACAGAACTTACAAGAAAAGTATCAGAATGGTTAATTAATGCTAATAATAGAATCCAAAGAGAATATATTAATGGTATAGTTTCAGGTGATGGTTGTAGAATATCTATTAATAAAAATAAAGATAACTACAAAATTAATTGTGGTTGTATTAGACAAGCATGTGAACCTACCTTAAAAGAAGATACTATTAAATATCTAAGTCAAGTATCAAATATTTTTAATAAATTTAATATTAAATCAAATGTAGATGTTTATGATAAACCGGATGAAAACGGAAAATTAACATGTGTTATTAATTTTGAACAATCATATGAAAATATTAATAACTATGCAGATAACATTGGATTTAGATATTGTAACGAAAAAAGAAGAAAATCAGCTTTAGCTATTGAATATATCAAACATAAAAATCATTATGCCGATATTAAAGACACTATGTACAAAGATATAATTCAATTATACGAACAAGATATTAAATGTGCAGAAATTTGTAAAACAAAAAAATATTCTGAAAACATTGTTAAAAGAATAATTACAAATCACAGAGCTGGTCATGTACCAAAAGGGCGACAGTTAGGAAATGATTTATGCATGAGTTATGAGGATTTTGTTAATGAAACTTATATTAATGGAGAAAATATGTTAATCAAAATTAAATCAATTGAAGAAATTGCTCCAGAACCTGTTTATGATTTCGAAACAGTATATTCTACTCATAGCTTTGTTGCTAATGGTATTTGTACAAGTAACTGTCCAGTCGAATCGCCAGAACACAGTAATATCGGGCTTGTAAAGCATTTAAGTCTTATTGGCTCAATTACAGTAGGTTCACAAGATCAAGCTGTATTAATTTACAATATGTTAAAAGATAATAAAAACTTTGTTCATCTTGATAATCATTCAGCAATTTATCTTTCTGAAATAACTAAAGTATTCTTAAATGGAGAATGGATTGGTATGTCTGATAAACCATCAGATTTATATTATGAACTTAAACAGTTAAAACAGAATGGAGTTATTCTAAGAACTAATGGTATTACTTATGATATTCCAAGAGGAGAAATTAGAATTTACACAGATTCTGGTCGTCTATTTAGACCAGTATTAAAGGTTAAAGAGAACAAAGTTCTTCTTACAGATAAAATTATTGATGATATTGTTAAAGACACTAAACTCAAGGGATTAAATAAATTTGATGCTCTTGTTGCTAAATATCCTGAAACTATTGATTTTATTGATATGGAAGAACAATTTTACTGTATGGTTGCTGAATATAAAGATAAAGTTTTAGAAATGAAATCTAAAGAATCTAATGTTTATCCTGATAAAAATGAACCTATTATCAATCGTTATGATAATTCTTTGATTACTAATTATACTCATTGTGAATTTCATCCTACCGTTATTTTAGGTATCATTGCTGGAAATATCCCTTTTGCTAATCACAATCAAGGTCCAAGAAACATTTTCCAATATGCACAAGGCCGTCAAGCTATGGGTATATACTCGAGCAATTACCGTGATAGATTAGATATATCTTACATCCTTTATCATACCCAAAAACCTTTAGTTAACACTAAAATAGCCAAGTATGTTCACACTGATATCTTACCATGTGGAGAAAATGCTGTAGTTATGATTGGATGTTATACTGGTCACAATCAGGATGACTCTATTATCTTTAATCAAACATCAATTGATAGAGGATTATTCAGATCAATCTCTTTAAAGAAATGGAGTTCAAAGATTGAAAAGAATCAATCTACTTCACAAGACGATATATTTATGAAACCAGATATATCCAAACTTACCGGAACAAGACATGCAGTTTATGATAAATTAAATGATAAAGGTTATATTCCTGAAGAAACTGTTGTTGAAAATGGTGATGTTATTATAGGAAAAGTCACTCCTATTCAACCTGCTCCTGGGTCTAACAAATGTTTTAAGGATTCATCTGAAATCTATAAATCTCAAGAACCTGCTATCATCGATAAAGTATTTACTGGAATATACGATTCAGAGGGTTATGAAATGATTAAAGTTAGAACTAGATCAGAAAGAATACCCAAGACGGGGGATAAATTTTGTGCCCGCGTCGACCTTTTTGAAGTTCTAACTGATAAAGGTTGGTTACATCTAGATAAAATTACTCTTGATCATAAAATCGCAACATTAGTTGATGATAATAAATTAGTATACGAATATCCTCTTGGAATTTATAAATTTAAATATAAAGGTGAAATGTATAAAGTTAGATCACAACAAGTTGATATTGACGTAACAATGGATCATCAAATGTATGTTAAAACGAGATATAGTGATAAATTTGAATTACTTGAAGCCAAAAAAATTGTAGGTAAGAGATACAAATTTAAAAAGAATTGTGGAATATATGATAAACCAGAAATAAAAACAATTAATATTGATGGTTCAGATGTTGATTATGATGCTTATTTAGAACTTCTTGGTATGTTTATTGCAGATGGAAGTCTTGAAACTAGTGGTAAAAATTATGTTAACATAGCTGGTGAGAAAGAAAGAAAAATTGTTCATTTACAAAATGTATGTGAAAGACTTAAAGTTAAATTAACACTTAAAAAGAAGCCAGAAGGTAGTCATTTAAATAAATTAAATCTTGGTTGTAATCACAGAATTAAAAGTAAAACACTTTATGAGTTATTCAGACCTCTAAATGTTGGTGCAATTAATAAATATTTACCAGAATTTGTTTGGAATCTAAATATGAGACAATCTAAGGTTTTACTTGAAAGTCTTATTTCATGTGATGGTTCTCATAATAATCAAGGTTCTGAATGTTATTACACCTCATCTAAATCTTTAGCCAATGATGTAATGAAATTAGCAATTCATGCTGGTTGGAGTGGAAGTATTAAAACAATTAGAGAAGAAGGAGTAGCTTACAAGATTGATACTGACAAAGGTTCTAGCGAAGGTACACTAAATGCAGATACCTTATCTGTAAGAATTATTAAAACAAAAAACGAACCTCAAATGAATCATGGACATGTTAATACCCAAAATGGTCAATCTGAAGAAACTTATGAATATGAAGGAATGGTTGGTTGTTTAGAAGTACCTTCTCATGTATTTATGATAAGACAAAATAATAAGAATGTTTGGATAGGAAACTGTAGTCGCCACGGACAAAAGGGTACCATCGGACTAACTCTACATCAATCAGATATGCCCTTCACTAAAGAAGGAATTAGTCCTGACTTGATTATAAACCCGAATGCTATACCCTCTCGTATGACTATTGCACAGTTAATTGAGTGTGTATTAGGAAAAGTAGCAGCTATCAAGGGTATGGAAGCAGATGGTACATCATTCAATGAAATTGATGTTGAATCTATTAAAAATGAATTGGAAAAACTTGGTTATGAAAGAAATTGTACCGAGTACTGTTATAACGGTATGACTGGTCAAAGACTAAGAATTCCCATGTTTATTGGTCCCACATATTATCAGCGATTGAAGCATTTAACCTCGGATAAAATCCATTCTAGAGCCCGCGGACCAATTACTATGCTTACACATCAACCCCCCGAAGGTCGTTCAAAAGATGGAGGTTTGCGTTGCGGTGAAATGGAACGCGATTCAATAATTTCGCATGGTATGAGTAAGTTCTTGAAAGAAAGATTCTTAGATGTCTCTGATGCTTATTCATGTTATGTTTGTGATATTTGTGGATTATTTGCACAACGTGTTATTAAAAAAGAAAATAAATCTAGTCCACAAAATTCTGATACTTATCAATGTGTTAGTTGTAAAAATAAGACAAAGATTTCAAAGATTATTATTCCGTATGCTTTTAAATTATTAGTACAAGAACTTATGTCTATGAATATTGCACCAAGAATCAGAACTAAACAACATGCGTTATAAGCTTTTTGTTGTTTAAATAAAGTTATTAATTTTTTATACTATAAAATAATTTTTTATTATTAATTAATTATTTTCCACCCAGTTTACAAACAAATATATAGATAATTTATATATATTATGTTTGGTTCCTGTAAGCTTGTCCCTGAAAAAATTCAATTAGCTGTCAACGCTATTTCTGATGGTTTAGTAGTTGAACAACTTAAAATCTTTATTCTTGAAATTTTAACTTATATTCAAAGAGTTATTATGTGCACTACTGGTATTGATATTGTTGTTTTACTTAAATATCTTACCATCTTAGCTGTTCTTGTATGGCTTTACAATCTTATTGTAGATGTTGTATCTACCTACCTTTGCTGGTTCAGATGCCACAAGAAATCATCCTGCTCTTCATCATCATCTTGCTCAAGCTCATCAAGCTCATCAAGCTCATGCAGTGGATGCTAAATAGGATTTATTGTAAGACTAATTAAAAAATATATTTTTTTATAAAAATTTATATTTAATATATAAATTTATATTTTTGATATATACGTACATATAAATAAATTATTTCTATTTGATAATTAATGAATATAAAATATAAAAAAATAAAAAGGAAGAAAAGAAAAAATATAAATAAATTTTCTTTTAATAATCAAAACAATATTATAACAAAAAATACTAATATCCAAAATAACACTATTAATGAATTATCTATAGACGATAATATTAATAACATTATCCAACCTATTGATAATATTGATAATATTGATAATATTGATAATATTGATAATATTGATAATATTGATAATATTGATAATATTGATAATATTGATAATATTGATAATATTGATA
>JACCDO011118520.1_pt1 | contig 79407 bp, 88 predicted proteins | sample 7446101 | NCBI WGS metagenome assembly JACCDO01 (sample SAMN15323440, study PRJNA562643) | freshwater metagenome | isolation source: river surface water | place: USA:Blue River Watershed | collected 2017-08-16
AAATTAGAGTCAAAACAAGTCCGGGCCTACACGCCCAATTTGTGTAGTGTCTCTATTTTATGAATCTAATAATTAAGAATCAAAATAGAGACAGGGATCTACACACCCAAAAATAAAGAAAATAATGGATTTAATATCTTTTTATTTTTTCAATTTTTATTTCTACTAATAGATTCAATATATTTAGCTAACCCATAGTAATACAGTGGATATGATAGATTAGGTTTAGTTTTTAATTTTCCCATTGTAACAGAACAACCACCTGTTTCTAAATATGAAACATCAAATGCTTTAATTCCTCGAGCTAATGCACAACTCATAATTTCAATTACATTAGATTCATTACTTACATGCAAATGTAGACTTAATGCATTGTAAGGGACTCCTTGAGAGTTTAGTTGATCAACTATTGAAACAAATGATTTAGGTGTTAGACTACCCACTGTGTCTGACAAACATAAATTTTTAATTTTACAATTAGACCAATACCAAAGAATCTGATCACAAATATAAGTGTGATCAATATGACCTGCAAGCGGACACATATCAATACAGCTGATGTATAACTTGGTCTTTCCATCAAAGTTACTTGTTATGTACTTGATATCAGATCGTACTTGTTCTAATGTTTTTTTTGTATTTGCAAGCTGGAATTCTTCTGACACAGATGTAATTAATGATATGTTGTTGCAACCTAGTTTAACTGCTTGTTCTAACTGTGAACTAGATGGAACTAACATATACAGCGGAACTAGGCTAATATTTCTAGACATCTCGTATAGTTCAGCAGAATCTGCTAACATAGGTAGGATTTTAGGAGAAACTAATGATCCAATTTCTACTGCTGAAGGATTATAGTTAATGCAAGAGTTGATGAATAAACTTAATTTTTTTTCAGTCTCAATAGTTTGTTTACTACTTTGCAACCCATCACGTAAACTAACATCAAATGGTTGGGGTGAACCTAGTTTTTTATATATTTGGAGATAATTGGTATTTGATTTTAACCATTGAGAGAAAGTTTTAGCACTGGATAAACCTAAAATTCCTGACATTGATAATTTAATTTATTATAGTTTTATAAATAAAAAAATCAATTTTTAACTATTAAAATAAAATTATCTCATTATAATCGATCCATCATATTCATAACTCCAAATATTATGAACTAAATGTAAATATTCAAGTAATTTGTCTATTAATTTATTTTGAGCTTTACTTTCTTCTAAATCAAAATATTTTTCTTCTAAATATATATTAATAAAATTAATATTTGAATTTGATAAATTTTCAGCTTTAAATGCAGATTCAGATTTTGCTGTTATTGGTTGTTTTGACAACATTATTCCAAAAACTTTATGTGATGAACATTTTTGAACAGTTTCAACACATTTGATAAAATGATGGATATAATCTAGCGACTCTTTTGAGTTTTTCCATTTGGACTGAATACAAAATCTTGTGTTAGCATTTATATTATCAAACATATGATCAATAGCAGTACAGGTTGTTCCATAATGATTTATTACATCTCTTTCTCTACAAATATTTGTAACTGATAAACTATTTGATATTATATAATGGACTTGGTTTTCAAAATTAATTCCAGCTTGTCTTGAATTTGTATTAGAATAAGCAATTCCAGGATTAAAATATGATTTTCCAAATAAAGGTTTTGGTGGTCTACTTAAACCATAATTCATTGATTTAAATTATTTGTATTTATTAAACAAATAATTTAAATTAACAATTTTTTATTTAATAATTAAATTGGTCCAGGATTCTGAGCAACTTGTCTTCTTGGTTGTGTATCTAAAAACACTTCTCCAAATATTAAATTAACTTGAAGCCATTGGTATAGTTCTGAATTTGGAACTTGGATAATTAAAAAAACATCTCTTGTCACTCTTGGAAGCAAATAATAAAATTTATCAAATCTTATTGATCTATTTGTTTGATCAAATGTACCAACAGGGACTAAACTACTTCCATCAAACAAACTCATAGTAACTTGGTAGTTAAAAGAAAAACCATCTGGAATTTCTATTTTTGCAATTGCATCAGATGAATTTTTAATTGGATAATATAATGAATGGATTGATGTGTTGGAAGAATCAGAATCTGGTACAATAAAACTAAATTTTAAATTTGATATTGCATTGGATAAAACAAAAAAACATTCAGATACAGATTTATAATATTTTGGCCATGTGATAAGTAAACTTAATCCTAGGCTTAAACCATAATTTAAATTATCTTTATTATCAATTTCAATACCATTTAACTCTGTTGGGTTAGGATATGGATAAACTTCTTTTAACTGGATTACTTGATTATTATCAAAATATCCTTTTAAAATATCATCATAGTTTAGTGAACTGTATGACCGAGATTCATCCCAACGAGAGCACCCACACATTCCATGTGCAATTCTCCATTCATATCCTCTTGATGGATCATAGTATTTTGGATCATGATCTGTAATTATAAATTTATTTGTTGGGTATTTGCCTAAAAATTTTTTTCCTTTCATATTTATTTTAAATAAGTTATATCGTGTATTTTGTATTTTAAGTTTTAGTTCATGATAAATATAAAAAAATGAATTGGGGAAATCTAAATTAAACATAAATCCAGACCCAGGTTCGGGATTAAAATCACTTGAAACGATCTGTTTTTGTACAATTTGATCATGTATTAACGCAATTATTTCAGTACCTTGTTGTAATGGACATAGTTTAGTACCTTCAAGACCGAAGATTTCAATTGAACTAATATATCCAAATTCTTTAAAATTTGAAAGATTCACATCAGGTCCAGTCAAATAACTTTTAACTACTGACCAATCTTCTTTTTTTAAAATATATGAAAATCGAATACAATCATTTATAGGATTTGATTTAGGGACAAAACCATCTGCAATTCCATCTAAACTCTCATCATATGCTAGATTACCCATTGGTAGTCTAGCTTCAGGATCTGAAAAATCAAATTCTCTATCAAGTGGAAGACGAGTGAGTTGTATTTGTTGCTCTGATGATGGTTTATAAAAATTATCAGAGTCTGACTTAGACTCTGATTTAATCAAAGGGGTCCCTTGTGCAGCTTGGAGGAATTCCGAGGGAATTCCTTCCAAGGTCCATGGTCCTAAATCTGAATTATCTTTTGAAGGATCCCAACATTTAAATCCTAAAAGGCCTTCGTTAGATTTTGTGCTTGTAGGTGGGTTTATTAAGTTTGTATTTGTTGAATCTAATTCACAGGACTCATTTGAAGAACACCAAGGAGTTATAATAATGTCAGATGATGGAATAGTAGATCTAAGTTGATAACAATTATTTGAATTAGTTTCTGATGTAGAATTTGAATTAGGTTCCTTCAGCAGCTTGTTAGAAATACTATCGGTATTTCCAACAGGTTCCTTCAGCAGCTTGTTAGAAATACTATCGGTATTTCCAACAGGTTCCGGTTTAATTTTTAGCGGCATTTCACGTTTTTCTTGCATTCTATATATATACTCATTGTACAGACTAGTTTTCTGTGGAATTAAACGCAAATAGAAAGCACCTCGAACCCGAATAGTTTCATGAGGTATACCTAGGTAAACCATCACTTTTTTAAAAAAACCTAAAACTTGATCTATATTTTCAAACTTGTAATGGATTTTTCTTAAATTAAATCCATCTTGAGGAAAAAGAGCTTTGAACACATCCAAAGTTTTATTTAATGATACACATATTAAATCTTGAGATTCTTTAAGCACAGTGTATCCAACTTGTCTTCCATAGTCTGCTAAATCATCAAATCCAAGGATTTTAACAAATTTATTTGCATAATTATAATGTGATTCTGTTAGTAACCTCTCTTTCATTTGTTAATTAAATATATGTATTATTCAATTGTTTAAATTAATTTATTAATTGTTTCCAAAAGTTGAATTAGGCCTTGAAGTTAAAAGTTGAAAAACACATTTTTTGGTTTAAAGATATTCCAATATAATAAATTAAAATGAATAAAACTAAATCTGTTATTACAATTACTTTAGGTGATATGGCCGAAAATCATGTGGGAATGGAACAAATTGGTCAAATGGTTGGGCCTGGACAAGGATTTAATTTATCAGATCTAAAGACAGCAAAAACTAATTTTGAGGCTTTAGGATTAGAATGTGTGTTGTATGATTTAGCTGGTTTAATTGAAGATATTGATGAAGATGTTGAACTTGAACTACCCTCAGCCTATGTCTTAGTTGTTCGTAAAGGAATTCAAAAATTACTATCAACCCATGCACTTAATCCTCTGCACACATATGATTCAATGTTTAATGAACTTGCAACTCTACCTGTTGACAAACAAGCTTTTATGTATGGACGAGTTGTGAACAAACATGCAAGATGGAATTTATGTTTTTCTAATCATTCATCTGAACCAGATTATCCAAATGGCAAAGGCCGAGTTGTTGCATGGAATTTAATTCCAATTACTAAAACAATTCATAGTCATATTTCAAATTATGTTGGAACAAAAGCAGTTGGTTTACAAGGCGAAGCAAATTATTATTACGATAAAACTAAAACAGGAATTGGTTATCATGGAGATTCTGAAAGACGCAAAGTGATTGGATTAAGACTAGGTGCAGATTTGCCGCTATACTACCAATGGTATAAATCAGGTAATCCTGTTGGACAAAAAATATCAATAAATTTATCTGGAGGAGATATTTATATTATGTCTGAAAAAGCAGTTGGAACAGATTGGAAGAAGAAAAATATATATACTTTAAGACATGCGGCTGGCTCAGATAAATATACTAGTATTTAAATAAAAAAAATTTCTACTAACTATTTATAAATGAATATTAATTTAGTTGGAGCTGGAATTATGAATTCTGTTAAACCATATTGTAGAAAGCACGTGATTAATTCACTTGAAGCTGTTGAGTTCGCCCTCTTAAATACAATAGTTATTGGGGGTGTATTACTTGGATATATTATTGTGTCTAAAAAATCTATCAAAGATATTTGTTCAAAATACTACTCTCTAACATGGACACAATTAATATCAATTATTGCTTTATCTATAATTACAGTTGCTGGTACTATACTTAAATTAACTCATGACAAAACATCTAATCCCACACTCACTAATGGCCTAATAGTTAAAGGAATTACTAGTTTAATTATTATTGTTGTTGGTATTGCATTTTATAATGAAACTTATACTTGGAAAACTTGGTTAGGTATTGCCACTATTTCTATTGGTTTATATCTTCTTAGTTAGATTTAGATTTATATATAAATTTTATTAATGGAATTGATATTGGCCAAGTTAAGCCAATTAATCCATTGCTAATTCCTCCATAAAATATTTTTGCAATTGAATTAAATGATTCAATTAATTTATTTGCGGGTTTTAACCATAATGGTAATAAATATTTTTCCTGTGTAAATATTTCATAAGGACCAAAAGCTATAACTTCAACTGTTTCAGTAAATATCCCATAAAAAAATGAGTAATATCCACATGTTAATAAAAATTTACCTGTGTATAAAACACCAGGATATGATAAAATATTTTGTATATTTAAATTTTTTAATTGTTCCATTAGTATATGTATATATTAATGGATTTAATTAATAGAAAAATCAATTTTTTTTGATATATATATTTATTATTTTGAAAATAAAGAAAAAAAGTTTAAGACAACTACTGTAAGTGGTCTAAACACAACCCGCTCGCGCTAGGTTGCTAATCTAGCTACGCTAGATAAGACTTACCGCCGAAGAGCTTGGAATCTCAGTTAAAAAATTATACACACGTTCTAAATATGTATGATTTTCGGGAATGAAGAACTCCGATGCAGGAAGTTGAATTGCATTGTCAAGTTGCATCCAAAAAGAATCAGCAACTTCAACTTTATCAGATGGTTCAGTTTTAGTTGGCTCATTTCCAGTATCACTATCAATAAAAACTAGCATAAGAGTAGTTGAACTGTCACGTTCGTAACCAAACTCAATCGGCTCGCCAGTTTCCTCGTCAATAGCATTGTATGTCCAGTATCTAGGATCACGTCCTGGAGAATTATACTTATCAATTTCGTAAAATTCAGCTCTATCAAAGTCTTCCTTACTAATACCAGTTTCTTGTTGGAGTGCATCGAAAGCCTGTTCTTTCAATCCTACACTACCAGAAAAAGTTTCAACATGTTCACCAGCTCCAGACATAAATGTACTGGGATTGTCAACAGTTAACTCATTGTTTCCACGTCTAAGAATTTTAACTTGAAGTCTACCATTAACCCGAACTACAAGAACAACATCAACTGCAACCTGAGGCATTGGGTTACTTGTTAAGTAAACTCTATAGCTCTCAGTTTGTCCTTTAAAATTTGCAAGTGCAGTTACCGCCCAGTTTTCTGAGCCAGTAGTAATCGAAGCATTCGGATCAAATGGAGTTCTAAGAGGAATAATTCCTTCACAGAAAGCTGAAAACTCGATTTTATCTCCATAATATGCTCCTGACAACCATTGCGTGCTAGTTGTCGCTAAATTTTCCAAACCCCAACGTCTTTTGTGAGTGTTTCTCCCAAGTCCACGCCAAAAATTTATTACGGTTTCCCGAGACGGTATTTTAGCCCTTCGTATCATACGCGGAGTTAGCCTGTGTTGCACCAAGGGACCTTGGAAGGAATTCCCAGGGAATTCCTCCAAGCTGCGCACCGAAGGTACCTTTGGCAAGGGACTCCGAGTACTATTATTAGAAGGAGGATAGCGATTAGCATACATTAAACGTTTTTCTCCTGTTGTAGGATCTGTGTACTGTAATACAACAGAACAATATCCTAACTCAATTATTTCCCACCCAAGTTTTGGGATAGGTATAGGAGAACCAATAGGTTCTCCTGGTACAAAAGTTTCTTCATGACCGGCAGCTGCAGTATCTAAAAAGAAATTGTGTACAGTACTCTACAATCAATAGTTAATTAAATATAGAGCTTTTTTATGTTTGGTTAAAAATCAAACATAAAATGGGCCTGGACGCCCAAATAAAGAAACTAATGGATTTATATTAAATTTTTTTTTTCAATTTTTTGGCAAAACTAAAACAGTATATAAAAATTAATTTAGGCTGATCACTTGGCTAGGTGCTCCTGAACCTATCATTGACACTGTTAAACAGGTAATTAGTTTTGATTTGTCTTCAGGAGTTAGCTTAGAATCAAGTTTTAAACTAATATCCTCAATTAGATTAATTGTTGCATCAACTAACTCTTTTCTTGCCTCAATAGTTGCTTTTGCTTTTTGTTTGACTAACATAGTTTCTGCAATTTCAGGTGCATAATTAATTTCTAATAATCCAGCTTTTTGCACTTCAATTCCATAAAACTCTGCCTTTGGATCTGAATTAATTTTTCCAACTAGTTTGCATGTTATTTGATCTTTTTGTGACGAACTTGTTAACTCTAAATAAGAATAATTTGATATTTCATCTCTAATAATTCCTTCAATCCAATTTGATAGCAAATTTTCTGATTCTATATTTACAATATGATTTACTGGATTGACAATGTTATAAATTACAAATGAACTAACTCTAATTGGATTAGATGCTGAATCTGTCAAATGCATATTTGTGTGGGTTGCTGTGATATCTCCACAAAATATAGTATATTTTTTTGAAAAAGGTGGGATCCAAGTTAATCCAGGAGTTCTATATCCATCATATTTTCCAAAAGTAAAATATGGAACCACATGATTTTGTTGAATATTACAAATTCCTAAAGGTGCTCCTACTGTACTAACTAGAATCTTAATCACATGTTCTAAAGGATTTAATTTTGAATCTTGGTATTTAAGGGATGTGATTATCTTAGCACTTGAAGAAAATTGTCTAATGGTTCGGTTTAGTCTAAACATAATTAATATAGTATAATAGTGATTTGTTAATTTTAATAAATAAAATTTTCAATCTTTTTTATAAAGTAAGTTTGTAATACTCTGATAGTGGCATTATATGGTTTGAATAAAAATTATTACATAGTTCCAACCTTAAATAATCTCCATTTTCTATTGTTGAATCAATAATAATATAATTGTATACTAGAGTATCTGCAGTTTGACCCGGACGATCTAACCTACCTTTAATTTGTGGGAGTTTATCTGGTTCAGGTGGTCTGGATAGGATCTGATCACAACAAACCAAATTATTTAACCCATATGTTCCATTTGCCAAACTTACTACTACATGAGTTTTAGACAAATCTGGATATAATCCTACTCGTGGAATTTCATTTGCGATTCGTTCAACTTCCTCTTTTGATTTTCCATAAATTAGAACTCGAGATTTAGGGCTTGATTTAGTAATTTGATCAAGATATTTTTTAAATATCTGAATGTAATCAATTTGTGTGTGAATGAAATTTGAAAGTTTTGCATGTGTTTGATCTGGTGGTAAACCGCTTGATTTTATTTTTTCATATCCAGAATAAAATGCATCTGGGGCTTTAAACTTGAATAAGTTTGTCTCCCAGTGACGTTTAGACTCGGGGATATTCACTTTAATGCTATCACATAGCACTGTATCTAAAAATTCTTTAGATTCAGGGAGTCCACTCTGCAACATCTTTAACATATATAGAAGTTTGTCAAATCTTGTTCTAAAAAATGTTGCACTAAGTAACATACATCCAAATTGTGATTTTACAACCTGTTTCCATGCTTCCATTGTTTGAATTGCTTCTTTATTCTGAACTGTTAAACATTCATCAATTATTACCATGAGCCAATGGGTTGAATCAATTGGATGAGATCTATTACGTCCCATTGTTGTAATAACAATATTTAGTTTAGATTTTGATAGTGATTTGGTTAATGACCCATCCGCATTTTGTAGAATTATTTTTAGCCCGTTAAAATGTTTGTGGGCTTCAGAAACCCAAGTTGTATACAGGGCTTGAGAAGGAACTAGTACTAGAACTGAGTTTGATTTTATTTGATTACTTAGCTCAGGACAAACAAATAACTTGTACACAGTAGCAAGCGCAGACAGTGTTTTACCTGCACCTACATTTGATGCATCGCCAAATCCTCGTTTACCTTGCATAATCCCCTGTAAAATAAAATCTACTGTTTGGGATTGATGAGACCATAAAGTTGATTTAAGAATAGGTTTGGTTAGATTGGACAAATTTAGTGAACTACGAGGTATGTCTTTCCCTTTGGGATTGCAACACAGCGTTTTCAAAGAAAACGGTTGAACTAATCTAATTATATCTTGAAACATCGGCTGGGTTGATTTAAAATTTATTTTATATTTAAATTGACCAGTTTGTTTGATTGTTTGGGGATAACAATATGTTAATGCTACAAATATATTTGAAAGTCGTCCTTCATTTATATAATCTATTGACACATCCATTGCATCTCCAGATCTTGTCACAGAACCTAATCCAACTAATCCATCAAATGATGTTGAAATCTTCACCCAAATATTTGTTAATAAATTGATTTGTTGAATGTCAAATATAAAATTTTTAATATCTAAAATACGTGACTTTGATAGTTTATTAGTTGTTACATACTTTAACACATTAAAAAGTTCAATTGGATTTGATGGTTTTGGTTCAAGCAATCTAGATAAAATATATACATCTATACATGTTGGTTTAGAGTATTCAGTAATTTGATCTTGGACAACTAGATCTGATCCATCAAATGGTTTGGGTTCAAATTTATTATCACCATTCCAAATTATAGGATTAAATGTGACAGGATCCAAACCTATCCGCAAATGTTTTGATTCTGAATTAAATACCCACTTATACCCACTTACACAGTCTGGGATTGGGATGGTAATAAGATGGGTTGATAGATAAGACTTGGTTCGGCTTAATGCTTTATTAAAATCTTCTCCTGTTAAATAACTATCTGTGCCTGCATATTTTATTTCAAAGTTAGAACCATTAGTTGTATGTGCAGAATAAATTGCTTCGAGAACTCGCTCTTTTGCTTTAATTGCAGGAATTCGTTGAATTCGACCAAAGATTTTTAAAAATAAAACTCGAGCTATATATGGATTGGATGGGATTGGATTAATAGTCAAATTATAAGTATAGGTTGAATCATATGGCTCATATGGCTTGCTTATACTACAATTATATTCTCCCCAGTAATCCTGTTGAAGTAACTTAAGCACTTGGACAAAATTTGATTTAGTTTGCCGCTGATCAGTAATATACTGAGGTTTTCTTATTGAATATGCTGAATTTAAATCCCATATTAGTCCTGAAATTTGTTGAGTTGATAACTTGTCTGGGAATAGTGCCTGCATTTGTAAAATTATTGATGGAGTTGAGTGAATATCAATTCCTGTATATCGAGGGGTTAACCCATGCGCACACTTGGGACATGTTACTTTTAAAGGGTTGGGATTTATTTCTCTGGGCTTGATCTTATTAGCAAGTCCAGACCAATATTTTCTAATCATTACTCCATCTCCTGACATTTTACCCATATATTTGTCCGCCAAGTACATGGTTTTTTGATGTATATTAGTTGATTCAAAATATAATTTATCAGATCCTGGATCTTTATAGTCCTTCCATTCTTCATAATCTGTTGTTGCATCTGCTAGACAAAGAGCTTGGACTAATTTAGTTATTTTAGTAACTAGATGTTCAGCCAGCACATATTCTGGTTCTTTTGTTGTAATTAAAGCTAAAGCTAGTAAATCAAGTAATCCAATGTATCTAAGGTCTTGATAAAATCTAAAATCTTCAATACAGGTGATAAATAGTCGCCATGTGAGCTGTCTAGATCCAGACACTTTAAGAAATTGTTGTTCTGGGAGATTATATGGTTTTGCATAAGCTAGTTCTAAAGCTGATGCAATTGCTTGATCTACAGAACAAGATCCGTGTCTAATACATTTTTGTAAAGTGGATGAAGCCAATCCTACAGATATTTTTTTAAGATTTGTATTTTGTGTAAAGTGGTCTTGAGGATTAAAAAATACTCCCATATCTTGAATTTGAATATAATGTGATGTTGTTACTTGGGATAAATTTAATAAAAAATTTGCTTGAGTATTTGAATTTAACTCTAGAATAATTTTTATCTCATTATTTTGCTTTATTAATTTAGTTTCTTGTACTGTAATAATATCAACTGGACTCATTGAATAAATACAACAGTATGTGACTGGAGGTTTTCCTCTTCTCCATTCCAAAGTATCTATATTAGAATGTAGCTCTTGACCTGATGAAAAAACTCGACCAATCCAATCTGAAGGAACAACATTAGAACCACAATTAACAATTTGAATAGGTACATTAATTGGATCATGTCTTAAAGTAGATAACCTTAAATTAATATTTTCTAAATTAACATTTGGTAAATTAAATGATATTTTAGGTAAATCTATTATTTTATGTTTTTTAGCCCATGAATAAATTGTCCAATAGATCACTTGGATACCCAGGTTATTATACTCATTCAGTATACTTAAAACCCGTGCAGCCTGTACCCAGCTCTCACCTACAACAAATTCTATCGCTTTTATTAAATTGCCAGATGTAAACAGCGGGCTAATTGGTTCTAATGCTTTGACTGCAAATTTATAATACTCTCCTTTTCTTCCAAGTTCTAACACAGTTCCAGCCACACAACCTGAATCTGCAACTGATGGGTATTCTGGAGTTACAAGAGATGCAGGACACCCAGACTTAATTTTATCTATTAGTTCCTGAAAATGAGATTTAATAAATATGTCCATTTAGTTAGTAGTTAATTGGTGAGTTTAATACAAATTCATTTAATATGTATTTAATTACAATTTTTATTTGATAGATTTTTAAATCAAGTTAGCAATTTTTGTTCTAAATCAAGTTTCTTTTTATTTGATTCAACTAGCTCCCTGTAATCATAAGTCATATCTGAAATCATATCCAAACATTTCTTTTTAACTTTTTCATTTTCATATTCTTTTATTTGTTCTTTTAACTTCTTTTCTTTCTTTGCATCTAATTTAACACCTGCACCGTCTAACATCATTTTTGCAAAAAATAAGTGATTCATTCCACGGTCATATAACAGTTCTATTATTTTGCTTTTATCTTTAGTTTGCCATCTACAAATAAAATCATCATCATAATCAAAAAGTTGAACTCTGTTATCTCTCCTATTAGTATTTAGTATATTTAAACGTTCGGGTTTATCTGGATTAAAATGGTGTTCTTTTATAAATTGCTTAATTGCACATTCAGGATTAGAAGCATATTCTAAATATTTTTCTGTTGATACTTTATATCCATTTTCTCTAAAAGGCAAAAGATCAACAACTTTTTTTAAATCTTCTGATGAGTTAGCATTTACATTAATATTTATTTGAGTTCCAATATTTTGAGTATTATTTGCAGTATTTGAAATATTAGATGTGTTAGATGTGTTAGATGTATTGGACACATTAGAAATATTATTAATAACATTTAAATTACTTGGTTGTGATGAAGTTAACAAGTTATTTTTTCCACAAACATCATGTTCTACATGATATTGAAGTTTTTGTTTTTTTTGAAATATTTTGTCACACCTTTCGCATGAAAATATTTTTTCTTTACATATACCACTCTTAATATGTTTAATATAGTTTAAATTACTACTAAGAATTTTTTTACAGTGTCCACATTGATTTTTTTTTAATGTAAATTTAATTTTAAGTTCTTCAATATTTAAACTAATTTTAGGTGCTAATATAGATGATAAAAAATTATCACATTTAAATAATTTAATTAAACTATGTGATGTAAAACATACAGGACATTTTATTTCCATTATATAATATTATAATATAATTTTTAAACCTATTTTTACCAAAGTTATTTATTATTCCTATTCAAAAATAAATTAATACTATTTTTTACCAAACTATATCTTTTTTTACCATATACTCAGTTATAAAATATTTTTTTTTACCAAAAAATAAAAATAATTATTTAATCTTAATATAAAACTTAAAATTAAATATTTAAAGTTTTTAAATCTATAAAAACTTATTTTTACCAAACAAAAATTTTGCGGGAGAGAGAGATTTTTTAGGGGGTCTGGGAATATTTTCAAGTTTTTAAAAATATTCTATGGTCTTTACAAAATCTGAAATAAAATTAAAATATTTTTTGAAATAATGTTATTCTTTATAGTATGTAAAGAATAATAGCATTAAATTGATTTAATGCTTAAAACTAACTTAAAAATATTTTATATAATTAGTATTAATTAACAAATCAAATGATCCAATGCCCAATATGTAAAAAATTTCATGACTTGACACAACTTTTAGAATGTGACCAAAAGGTTACTAGAAAATTATCCAAATACAAATCTATATCCAAGTCTAAACTAATCCAAGAATTTAAACTTAACTCAAAAATAGAATGTATAGACTGTTCAAGGAGACTAGATTTTGACCAAATGCTTGGATGTTGTAGTTGTGGAGAACTACTTTGTCCATTCTGTTCTAGAAATGGTTGTATATGTAAAACTTGTGTGTTAGATGCAAAAATGGAAAAATGCAAGTACTGTAAACAAGACAATGATATGTTTAGACCATGTGTTAAATGTTATGAAAGAATATGTTGGTCATGTTTAAGAAGATGTAGAGGTTGTAATCAAATTATTTGTCCACATTGTGATACATGGGATAGAGAATGTCAAACATGTTTGGATGAAAGGAGATTTTTTATAAAATTTAAATAAACTTATTTTACTAACTTGAATATATTAATGAAAATCCAATTGCCTAGATAAACTAATCCACCGGCTAACGCACTAATTCCTATAACAAAACAAATTTCTTGTAACATAGCTAGATGTAGTAGCAATTGTATTAAAACTAATACAACAATCCCATAAATAAAATCTATTAGCTTCATTTGATTAATAATTTGATTATTTAACTATTCAAGCAATCAAATTATTCAATTATTCAATTATTTTACTGCTATTCAAAGAGTTGTATTTTCAACTTGTTAATTAATTTTTTCTCAAGTTTATTTATAAATAAAATGAAAACAAAATATTTAGTTATAATTATTTTTATTGTTGCAATTTTTGGCATAAATTTTTATTTACAACCAAATTCAATTGAAAAATTTACAATTACTGATGCTAATGTAAAATTTACATCTACATCTAATAACCAAATATTAAATTTAAATTCAGGTAAATTAAAATTATCTCCAAGCACAACATCAAATTTAATTTTTACTTTTATTTGTGAGGCAAATGATGATATTCATGATTCTCGTTATTATAATCACTATTATTTAAAATTAAGTAATAACAGATATATTACTTACGATTTTAGATCAGATTCACTTGGTACAAATTCATCAAAAAGTCCTGTGAAACAACAAAGTCAAAATATGGATTATTATGCTTGGGTATATCCATTATTTATATATATTTCTGGAAATACAGCTCAATTAAGAATTATAACCAAAAAATTAGGAAATGGTGATGTGTGGGCTTATGATGGATATTTAGATACTAATAGTAATATAAAATGGCGACATAATCCATCTAATACATTAACATTAAATTGGATAAATATATAAATTAACAAATTCTATTAGTTTCATTTAATATTAATTATCTCTTACAATATTATGTATTTTATCAACTACAGATTGATCAATTGTATCATCTAATCCATAAGTATTTAATACATCAATAAATTTCATCCAATTATATGATGAAAATAATGCTTCAGGTGCTTGATTCCATAAATTTTTAATAAATTTATTTATTTGAACATGTAAAACTGTTTTTTCTGGCACAATTTCTAAAACTTGTTTTGCAACATCATTAACACTTCTATACATATTTTAAATTTATATAATATAATTTTATTAAATAAATAAATAAAATTTTCAATTATTTGATAGTTATTTTAAGACTTGCATCATCGGACAAATTAGATGGCCAGTATTTAAAAATAATCCTATAGTCTTCTATTTGTTCCTTATTCAAAGTAACTTTTCGAGTTTCTAAAAGCTCAAGTAAGAATTTCATTTGACCTTGACTACACCCACCTTCAGTTGTAAATAAATTTTGTCCAGAATGACCACAAGTATGATATAATACAGAATCTGGATCGTCGGCATATCTTTTAAAAAATGTTGTGAAAGTTGAATAATTTTTTGTTTCTCCGTTGGAGCTTAATTCACATTCAGCCTTCCACACAATAAAATTACGACCAACTTCATCAACACCTTTTGCAATTGATCCTGTTACTTCATGTTGACCAATAAAATCAATATAACCAGTCGCACCTTGTCTAGTTCCAACATTTAGAACTTCACAATCAATTGCAAATATTTTACTTGCAAGACTTCGCATAGATTCACGTGATTCAGGACTAATAGTATTTCCCATTTGAATTTAATTTATAAATATATTTAGTATAACAGTTCAATAAAATAATTAATCAATTTTTTTTAATTAAACTAAAATTTTAACTATTTTAATTTTATATTATGGTAGTTATTGATCTTGGGAATGTTGTAATAGATATTAAAGAATGGAAAAAAGGTATTAATAATAGAAAACTTATTTTAGAATCTTTAAATCAAAAAAATAAAATTGATGATGTTTTACATGTTATAACTGTGATATCAAATGTTTGTGAGTTTAAGAAAAGATGGAAATTAATGCAAGAATTTATTGAAAGAATGGAAAAAACTCCATATATTAAATTATATGTTGTTGAATTAGTTTATGAAAATCAAGAGTTCCATATTACTAATCCAAATAATCCATATCATCTTCAAATTAAAACAAATCATGCTCTTTGGCATAAAGAAAATATGATAAATATTGGAATTAATAAATTACTTCCAAAGGATTGGAAAGCAGTTGCATGGATTGATGGTGATATTGAATTTGAAAATCCTAATTGGGCTTTAGACACTCTTAAAGTTTTAACTAATTTTGAAATTGTACAACTTTTTACAACTTGTTTTGATTTAGATGAAACAAATAATCCTATGAGTATTTGGCAGTCATATGGTTATAAATATTGTAATGGAAAAGACTTTAAACATGAAAGAGGTTTAAATTATTGGCATTGTGGATATGCCTGGGCCTGTACTAGAGAATATTATGATAAAATCGGAGGACTTTATGATAAAGGAATTTTAGGTTCTGGTGATTATATTTTAACTCAGTCAATACTTAAAAACTGTGCAAATATCAGTGTTGATCTTGAAGATTTTAAATTAGACATAATTCGTCATTATCAATATAATTTTTTAAATCAAATTAAAGTTGGCTATATTCCAACTAATATTTTACATTATTATCATGGATCTAAAATTAACCGTAAATATATTGAAAGGAATACTATTCTTTTAAAATATTCTTTTAATCCAATTTTACATCTTGAATATAATTCTGATACTGGTGTTCTTGAGCCAACTGAGGCTATGAGTGATGATTTTATTAATGACATTAAAACATATTTTTTTCAGAGAAATGAGGATGAATAAATTTGTCTTTTAATTATTATATTTTGGTATTTTTTTTCTCATTATTTCTTCGCGCATATTTTTTTTTTTCATTCTTTCTTTGTGCATACTTTTTTGGATCTCTTTATCTTTTAACATTTTTTCTAAAAAATCTTTTTTTTTTTTATATTTTTCTATTAATTGTTGACAGTAAGCAAAAATTTTTTTTTTTGCAGCATCATCAAGATTATTTTTAAATTTAAATTTAGATGAAGAATTATTTGATATTAATGCTTCTAATTGAGTAATAAATAATTTAACATATTTATATTGATCTCTAAAATCAACTTGCCATTCAATCGAGTTTTTTTCATCTACAACTTTAATTGTTCCTGCCGATAAAAAATCATCGAATTTAGCAAGAGCATTAGAAAAATATAGAAACAATTTTTCAGTATTATCATTAGTTATTTTCTCTATTTTATATTTAAAAAATCCAAATAAATATTTGAATAAATCTTCATCATAATTTTCTTGATCATCATTTGAACTTTTTAATTCTAAATATTTTTGTTTGTAATATAAATATTTACTTTTGTAATCTACAGTTTTATTCATATATATTAAACTAATATATTTTTTATAACTTTTAAAGTTGATCTTGACTAAATTATTGTATATGTATTTATTTATTTTTAAATTCAAATATATTATAATATATTTGAATTTGATTTGATAAAAAAAGAAAAAAAACGACACTGTTAATATTTACAGCTTTTTTTTATCAACTAATGATTACGAGTTTTTAGCTCTAATTTCAGCCAGTACCCGTGCAGACTTGTCAAGAAAATTAGAATCCATAGAACCCTCTCCACTTCTTAACTCTTGAACGTATCACATCGATAGAATCGCAGGACTCGGGTGTATTGAAAACTTTAAGCATTGATTCTTGGGTTGAAGCTATGGGATGATTTTCAGGATAGCAAGTTGGCACGCCATCTTCGTCAAGTCCAATAAAAAATCGACCTTGCTTTGATGTTTTACCTGGTGTTTTCTTGCAGACATTCCTGATTTCAATAGTGGGTTCCCGTCCATCCTCATACACAGTTTCCCATGTTTGTTCAGATGATTTCATTGCAAAACGTTCAGTATCTCGGTCAATTCTCTGGGCAAAGTTTCCACCAACACCAAAAACAATGTTAGTAGCACACCATCCATCTAAAATCATTCGAGTCAAAATAGCTTCAATTTTAGGAATATTCAATCCATCACCATAGATGATCTTGTACTGAGGAGGTAGCACCTTGAAACCATTCGAGTTTATCGTAATGTGATCTCGCAAATTTGCTTCCATAATTTTTAAAATTTCAGCAATGGTCTGTTCAGGAGTTAATTCAGAATCATTTTCATCCAACAAGCAAGAATCAGGTCTAATAACAAAGCATCCATCTCGATTTAGAATTATATCTTTAAATTCTCCAGATGTAACTGTATCAACAAATCTTCTCATATTGAAAGTATCGGCTACATAAGAAAGAATACCAGTAGGATAAGTATATAATACACGTCTAACCTGTTTAAACTCACCTTCTTCACCTTCACACATAGCTTGATTGTGTTCAATAGCTGAAACAGAAAAAGCAATCATTAGCTTAAACATATCCTCATATGACATAAGACTATTAATTCCAGCAGTTTTCATTTTGTGGGTAATAGCAGGAATAGTATCACTACCCTTAATCACATACAAAATAGCACCACAACCAACATTCGCAGCTTCCATACAGGTCACACCTCTTAGTGCGAAGCATTGAAGAGCAAAATCTAACCAACCTTCCATAATTTCGGGAGTAGTTGTTTGCTTAAGAGCTTTCTTAATTACTTTACTATATCCAAGTGCATTAGTAGCACAAGTTGTTGGATACCATAGAGACTGCATAATAAGTGGCTCTAAATGAGAAACAATTTGAGCGCAATCAGGATCAGTATTTTCAATTGTTGCAATAGGAATTCCTACTGGAACAATATTCCCATCTGGAATTGCCGAGTATTTGATAGGAAGAACTCCTCCGTGTGCAAATACGATCTTTAACCAAGGATATGGGTTAAAATGATATCTTCCATCATGCGTAGGAGTAGAAAAATGAACTGCGCAAAACACAATTGCATCATGCACATCTTCCAAAGTTACTCTAATTGAAGCTAGCTTAAGACCTAAATCTTGTGTACCAGCAACAATTACATGAGGATCGCGGGCTCCTTTTCTTGGTTCAATGGAGGCATACATACCAATAATTCTTTGTTTGATTCCATCAATAAAGTCAGGGTCTAGAGTCATATTATATTGACTTTCTTTGTAAGAATCAGTCAACAAAATAATATTTTTTTTTGTTCTTTTTGGGTCATACAAGTGAGTTCTTAAAACCCAATCAATATACTTCCTCATTCTAGGATTTAATTTATATTCTCTGACAATATCATCCCAAACCGTAGGGGATGAAGAAGCTGAATCAGCTCCATTATTTACAAAAGTTTCTTCTTGACCGGCAGGTGCAGTATCTAAAAAGAAATTGTGTGCAGTGCTCTATATCTAATTTGTTTAAGATTAAATATAGAGCTTAAATGTTTAATTAAAAATTAAACACAAGGGGCCTGCACGCCCGGCAAAATAAAGAAACCAATGAGGCTATATTAAAATTATTTTTTCAATTTTTTATATCTTAAATAATTTATATATGGATTATAAAACTAAATATTTTAAATATAAAGCTAAATATTTACAACTATTAGACCAAATTGGTTCTGGAATAGATCAAGACAAAATGTTATTAGAAGGAGCTCTTGATGGTGATTTAAATAAAGTACAATTAGCTCTTGATCAGGGTGCTAATATTAATGCTAGAGGTCGAGGATTGACAACACCTTTACTTAATGCATCACGAAATAATCATCTAGAAATTGTTAAACTATTAATTGAAAGAGGGGCTAATATTGAAGGTGAAGATAATGCAAAGATAACACCACTTATGATAGCTTTATATCATTACTCGGATTTATGTGTTAGATTTTTGCTTGAACAAAATGTTAATATTCAACATTTAGATACATTTGAAAGAACACCATTAATAATTGTATGTAATTGGGGTCATTTAGAATTTATTAGAAAAATTATTTATAAAGGAGGAGATAGTTCTATTAATCATCAAGATATGTATGGTATGACTGCATTAATAAATATATGTAATCGTACAAATTACCAAGCTGACCAGTATCAAGTAGTTAATTTATTACTTGACAGAGGGGCTAATACTGAACTTGTAACAAATGAAGAACATAATACAGCATTACTTTTAACAAAAAATCCAGCTGTTGTTGAACTTTTACTTAACAGAGGCGCTAATATTAATCATATAAATAAATCTGGTAAAACTGCATTAAGAATTGCTTCTGAATATGGTATTTATATGATTGATTATATACCAATAATTAAAATATTACTTATGCGTGGAGCAACTATGGATGAAAGAATTTTAGAAAATATAAAACAAATACCTGAACATTTCTTTGAAAATCCACATGATAAAGAAATAATATTAAACAATTCTACAAATATGCTGTTATATTCATTAAAACAGTCAGGTACTATTTTAAGTCCTGAAAATGTCGAAGATATAGTTTCTTTTAATAAACCTTAATTTATTTTTTCTTTAATTTATTTTTTCTTTAATTTATTTTTTCTTTAATATATTAATATATGGATTATAAAGTTAAATATTTAAAATATAAAGCTAAATATTTACAACTATTAGAGCAAATTGGTTCTGGGTCAAATGAAGATAATATGTTAATTGATGCTGTTAAAAAAGGTGATATAAATGGTGTGATATTAGCTCTTGATCAAGGAGCTAATGTTAATTTTGACAGTGGATACGGCAGAACTCCATTAATACTAGCAGTTAGAAGTAAAAATATTCAAATAGTAGAGCTACTACTTAATAGAGGAGCTAATGTTAACCACATGTATCCATTAGAACACGAACCACCATTAGGACACGCAATTACTATTAATAATATTCAAATAGTTGAGCTACTACTTGATAGAGGAGCTAATGTTAATTACATATCTACTGATGGACACACAGCATTATTTGTGGCAGTACTGTTTGGTAATATTCAAATAGTAGAGCTACTACTTAATAGAGGAGCTTATATTAATCAAATATCTAGTAATGGAGAAACACCAATAGTTTTAGCAATTTTTTATTACAGAATAGAAATAATTAAATTGTTACTTATGCGTGGTGCAAATATTAATGAAACAATTTTACAAATGATAAAAGAAATACCTGATAATCGCTTTCAAAATCCAGCTGACAAAGAAGCAATGATAAATTTTGCAGCAAATATGTTGATTTACTCTATTGAATCACGTGGTATTGGTGTAACTGCTGAAAATGTCGAAGATATAGTTTCTTTTAATAAACCTTAATTTATTTTTTCTTTAATATATTTATATATGGATTATAGAGTTAAATATTTAAAATACAAAGCTAAATATTTACAACTATTAGAACAAATTGGTTCTGGGTCAAATGAAGATAAAATGTTAATGGATTCTGTTGAAAGAGATAACTTAGAAGCTGTGATATTAGCTCTTGATCGAGGAGCTAATGTTAATTTTCAAACTAATTTTGGAGAAACTGCATTGATAAAAGCAGCTATTAAAGGAAAAACACAAATAGTAGAGCTACTACTTAATAGAGGTGCGGATGTTAATATGTATGATAAATATGGTGGAACTGCATTAATTGCAGCATCTGTTAATAACAATATTAATATTGTTAAATTATTACTTGACAATGGAGCTATTATTAATCATCAAGATCTTGGAAGAAGAACTGCATTACATCTTGCTTCTGGAATTTCTCATTATGAAGTAGTCTATACACTTATTCAAAGAGGTGCTGATATTAATAATAGAGATATTGATTTAAATACACCACTAATTCATACATGTATATTAGGTAATATAGGAATTATAGAACTTCTAGTTGAAGCAGGTGCTGATATTAATCAAAGAAATATTGATAATAAATCAATACTATCAATTGCATCTGAAAAAGCTATTAGCAACAGAAATTTTATACCAATAATTAAATTGTTACTAATGCGTGGAGCAACTATGGACGAAAAAATTTTAGAAAATATAAAACAAATACCTGCACATTTTTTTGAAAATCCACATGACAAAGAAATAATATTAAACCATTCAACTAATATGTTGTTATACTCATTAAAACAGTCAGGTATTAATTTAAGTCCTGAAAATGTAGAAAACATTGTTTCTTATAATAAACCTTAATTTAAATATATATTGATAAATAATATAATAAATGTATTATTTAATCAATCCAGATCTTAAACCAAATTATTTAGAAATTAAAAATAACTTTTTTCGTCTAAAACAACTTGAACAATTTGATATAATTCCTGAGACTAATATATTAGTCTCAAATAATAGATATTGTCATTCTCGAGGGTCATTTTTTTCTAATAAAGAAAAATATTTAAATAAAATTGTTAGTATATTTTTAATTCAGAAGAAGGGGTTAGAAAAACTAGTCGGCCCTATTTTGATTTCAGATGACCAAACAATTCCTGATATATTAACCTATATAAATCATTTTGTGCCTGGAGATAATGTTTATGTAAATGAGCAAGAAGATTTAGATGTTCAAATAAACAAATTTTATGGAAATAATAGTTTAAGTTTTACAAATGATGTTTATAAATAAATTTAAGATTTTCAACTTCTTGTTTTAGATCATTTATTTGAATTTGCATTTCAACTAATTTTTTTTGTAGATTATTGTTATTAATTTTAAATTTAAGATTAGATTCTATCAGTTCATCAATTGTTAGTAAGACAAGTGGAGTTAAAACTTCTTCTGTTTGAATATTTGAGCTTTGTTTAAATTCTAAAACAGCCCCAGTTGTAATATCCATTTTAAACTAAAACATATTTTATTTAAAATCCTGGTTTAAATTCTTTTTCCTAGATCTAGTAAATTCACTAATTTTTCTATGTCTGTTAGATTTTTTTGTTTGTATTAATTCATTTGATTGTTTATATTTATTAAATTCATCAAATTTATTTAATTGATTAGATTTATTTGTTTCATTAGATTGCTCAGGTTGAGCAAGTTGTACAGGTTGTGCAGGTTGTGCAGGTATATCATCTGGTCTTAAACGTGCACAATCTTCTATAGATTCAATTAAATTAAAATCAAAATTTCCTCTTCTACAAATATATACCATGAATTATAAAATATACTAAGATATATATTTTATAACTAGTAAATTCAATTTTTTAAAAATATTGAAAAAAATATTTTTTAATTATTGATAATATAATTAAATAAATAATTAAATAAATAAATGAATAGCTATTTGTTAGGTGTAATAAATAAACAAACTGGTCGATATGAATCAATTATATCTGTTGACAAACCAAATGAATATAAATGTATTGACTGTGGAGGTGATTTAATTTTAAGAAAAGGTGAGAAAAACTTTCAAAGCTTTATTCATAAAAATAAATTTCCTGCTTGTTCATACTTTAAAACACCGACTGAGTTAATGCTAAAAACGGATGCATTGCTACATTTGAAAGAATTATTAGACACAAATAAAGTAACAATTTATTCAAAATGTTCAATTTGTAAATTTAATTTTGAAACTAAACTACCTAAATTTATCACAACTGTAAAAAATTTAAATAGTGTTGATTGTGTTGATGAAACTAACAAAACTTTATGTAAATTTGTTTTTGGTATTAATGCCGAAGCTACACCTATAGATGTCCCTATTTATAGAATTAATATAAATGAATTAATACTTAGAATAACAACAAGTTATGCTACGAAAAAAGTAGAACTAGTTTGTGAAGATTTAATCATTTGTGATAAATGTCAAGCTAGGTATCGCTAAAAAATCTTTTTTTATTTTTATTGTTGTTAAATTTAGTTTTTTTTATTTCTAAATTTAGTCTATTAGTTTGTTTTTTTTGATTAGTTTGATTTAATTGATTTGATTGATTTAATTGATTTGTTTGATTTGTTTGATTAGTTGAATTTGTTTGATTAGTTGAATTTGTTTGATTTGATTGATCTATTAGATCATTAGAAATTTGATCAGGGGAGAAAATCATTTCTGTGTCCCACCATTTGTCATCTGAACCCCATTCTCCATAAAACTCGTATTTGTGCATTTGTTAGTAATTAGTTACTTAGTTTAATTAAGAAAATATTTTTCAATTATTTTTATAATAATAATTTTACTATCAATTTTTTAATTATATTTATTTGTTTTTCACTTAGTGGGTAATCATTACGAAAAATACTATTTTTAAAAATAAAGTCATTATAAAATTTATTTTCTCTTATTTTTTTAACACATGTTTTACAAATATTGTAATATCTTTTCTTCCTTCTTCCACATATTTCTATTACTGAATCAAAACCAGAAGTTTGGAAATTTTCAAAAAAATATATTTCTTTCATATATGTGTTAAATTTATCATATTCATCTTCTTCATATATATATTGAAGCATATTGGAACAAAACAAACATTTCAAACAAATTTGTTTACATAAATCTGAAAATATATCTTTGTCAATATTTATATATTTAATAAATGCATCTTTAGTAATTTGATTATGTTTAATAAACAAATCTTGTGGATATTTAATAATCCAACAATTTGCATGAGCTAAATTCCATTTATTAGTTAATTCATTCAAATACTCTTGTGATAAATTATTTTTATCAATTTGCAAATCAAATTTTGTTTCACAATATTCACAAACATTTTTTTCAAGATTATTTAGTTTATACAAACAAGCACAACTATTTTTATGTGTTTGCCATTTGTAATTTAATTCATTTAAGTAGTCTTGTGTTATTTTAGTTTTATCAATTTGTAAATCAAATTTTTTATTACATATTGGACAAAAAGAATTTTCAAGACTAATAAATTTTTTGCATAATTCATGACTACTTTCATTACATTTGCATTTAAATTCAAGACCACAATAATCACAAAAAATATTATAAAATAAATTAGTTATATTTATCCTATTTAAATTTAGTAAATATTGTTCAATTAGTTGTTTTTTTAAATTTTTAAACATATTATTATCAAATTGAATATATTCTTTGAGTTTAATTTTTTTAAACATTGATATTTTGTTATAACTTAAACAATCAAAACATTTATCACATAAATCATAATCATCTTTATTTTTACAAGAATATCTAAAATTTTTAATTTGTTTATTACATTTATCACATTTGTACTCGTTAATTTTTTCTAACTTGTGTCCATTAAAAATATCCTCATATTTATCTAAATATTTAACATTATAAATCGTACCATAAATTGAAAAATACTTAGTTTCACCAAGTTCATCATATTTTAAATTATTAATTTTTTCAATTTGACTTAATATAGTATTTTGATTTAATTGATATTGTTCATATTCTTCAATAATACCATTTCGTTCGTAAATTTTTAGGTTATTAAGTTCATAATTAGTATTTGGAATATCTAACACATTTTTTAGCCAATAATTAATTTCATACAACTCACAAATAGAATATGAATTTTTAATTGATACCAACTTTAAAATATGTTTTTTTCCAAAATCAATATATATTGCTATATTTGATGGAATTAATGCAAAATCATGTGTTGATGAAATTAAAAATATTTTTTCACTTTTATCATCATATTTAACTTTAAAAATTTTGCTTAATTTATTCAAACCATTAAAAACAATAATATTATCTTCTTTTACCATATTTAAATTAACAATACAATCATTAATAAAAATACATTTTGTCTCCCCAACTAAATTTAACCATGGTGGCATATTAAATCCTACTAATTTTTTTAAATGTGGAATATTTATTCCACACTTATTACATATACAATAGTATCTTTTATCATTATCAACAATTGGAACATATTTTTTTTCAAAACATCCAATACAATTTTTTTCCTGTTCATTTTCTAACTTATTAATCATTCCATTTATCACATTATTTGGAGAGTTATACATTTCAATTATATTTTCATAACTGATAAAAATTTTATTATTATTTACATATATTTCATTATTTTGCATACAATACTTTAAAATAGAAATACCTTCAATATTTTGATTATGTTTAAGTTCAATGCAATTGTTTTGCATGTTAGTTACGAATTTAATATTATTTTCATGTAATTTTTTAACTAAAGGATGAGAATTAAATAAATTTCTTTTATTATCAAATATTTTAGCACATGAATTACATTTTCTTTTACGAATACAATGGATTACAAATGGTATGTCTATCCCAGAGGAATTGCAACCTAGTGGTTCTGGTTCAAGTTCCAAATTATTAAAATTATATTTAGAGTATTCATCTGATAATTCACTTGCTTTAATTTCATACCATGGTTCAGGTCTAGTTTCTTGTTTAGTATATGACGTATGATAAATTTCAAATATAATCTGTAACCCATAATCATCTAACAAAGCTACATCTGCTTTATAGTCTTGTCCAAAGTTATATTCTAACTCAACCCAAGGATTTGAAAAATTATTTAAATTAAAATTCACATACTTCTTTTTCTCACATTCGACACATTTAAAATAAATTTTTAGTGGGACTTTTTTATTAATAATAGCTTGAAGTTGGACTTTAGCATTAAGATGAGATTCAGATTCTCTGGGATGACTATAAAACTTGCATTTTGTTTTACTTTTATCATTAATTTCTACACAATGTGCAAAATGATGTATTTTTATATCACCCTGTTTTACAAATACATCTTGTTCACAATCTGGACATTTATATTTTTTTGATCTGATTGCATCTTTAGGTAAAACATATTCTCCTGAAAATTTATTAATTGCTCCATATTGACTTAAGTTTGACATATTAACTTTAATTATAGTATTTATTTAAATATTATAATTATTAACTAATTTTCTTTATTTTCAAATGGTTGTATTTTTTTATATTCATAAAAATGTTCCCTTACAATATACATTAAATGTGTATTAGTATCCCAATCACTACGCCAATTATTATGTGCATTTAGTGATCTTAAGTGTGGATTGAATTTATTATAATAGTCACATGCTTCTTGTTTTGTTTTAAATATTTTATTCATATAACCAATATGTTCACTTTTTCCGTTCCATTCTGGATGTTCATTATGTCCATTTAAATTAATTTTTTGTACTTCTAAAATATAAGATTCCATAATTAATAATATTAATTAAATAATCTTTAAATAATAAATTTAAACATCATCACATTTATTAACTTATTATAAACAGCAAAATATATTTAACTATCTTAGCTTATACCGCTCATAAAATGTTATTTAAATATAAGCTAATATTAATTAAATAATGGTAAATTATAAATGTATATATTGTAAAAAGGACTTTAATAAAAAATCAAATTATTTAGTTCATATTAAATCTTGTGAGACAAAATTTGATAAAACTATAGAAAATTATAAAAAATATGATAAAGATAGTTTACTACAAGAATATATAGACATAGAAAAGAAAAAAAAGAAGTATAAAAATGAATTTAAATGTAATAACTGCAACAAATTATATACAAGTTATAATGGTTTAAAAAAACATGTTTTAAGTAAAGTGTGTACTAAGAATAATTTAGATATATGTGATAAAATAAAACAAAAATATGATATTATTAATAAGACAAATGCTAAAAATTTTACAAATCAAACTGTTGACAATACAGTAAATAATTTAATTAATAAACTAATACATAATCTAATAAATAATCAAATAGATAATCCAACAGATAATCCAATAATTAATCCAACAGATAATCTAATTAATAATACAACAGATAATTCTATTAATAACCCAACTACCAAAGTCACCCCATCAGAAAAATATAAGAAAAAAATAATTCCGCTTTCATTAAAACGTGTTGTTTGGGATTACTGGATTGGGGAGGACATTGGCAGGACAAAATGTTTATGCTGTAATGTGACTCAAATATCTCAAATGAATTTTCATTGTGGGCATGTGGTTGCTGAAATTAATGGTGGGAGTCTTGAACCACAAAATTTAAAACCTATTTGTCATTCTTGTAACTCATCAATGGGTACTACAAATATGGATGAGTTTATTAAAAAATATGGTCTTGATCAAAATAAAAATGCAATTAATGAAGTTTAGATAAGTTAATGTTATAATGTTATTCAAAAAAATTTTAACATTATTTTTATTCTGACCCTGGTCGAAATTTTTTGGGCAAAATTTTTCCCAGGGCTGGGCGGGAAATACTTTTTCCCTTAAAAATTTATTTGATCATTATTTGCTCAGTTATGGTAGGCTAAGATGTTTATTAATGTTGAAAATATTATGTTTTACTATTTTAAATCTTAGCCTTTTGATCATTTTTAAATAAAAATTAAATCACAAAATATTTAAATATTAGATTATTATAATAAAGTAATAATGGTAAATTATATATGTTTATTTTGTAAAAAAAATTTTAGTAAAAAATCAAATTATGATACTCATTATAAATCTTGTGAAAATAATTTTAATAAAATAATAGATAAATATAAAAAATACAATATTTATGATATGTTAAAAGATTATACAAATGCTATTACAAATATTGTAACTAAAAATGATGAAAAAGAATATATTTGTGACAAATGTAATAAAAAATATGAATCTTATAATGGACTTAAAAGACACATGCTTAGCAAAGCATGTAGTAAGAAAAAACTTGATGCTTGTAATAAAATAAAACAAAAATACAATATATCTAATCAATCTAATACTGCAATAACTACAACAAATTCAAATAATATTTCCAATAGCCAAATAAATTCTAATAATAATAATATAACAAACCATATAAACAATAATATCAAATTGGTCCCTTATGATGATATTAAATATGATTATATGAAAGAAGAAGTTTTAAGAAAGGCATTTGCAGTACCAGGAGAAGCATTTGAGTCTATAACCACAGATACATTTTTCGATCCAGATAACAAAGAAAATCATGTGATTTACTGTCCTAATTTAAAAGATAACGATATCCATGTGTTTAATGGAAATAAATTTACAGATGGATGGGATATTCTAGATAAGAAAAAGTTTTTCAAGGAAATGTTAATTAAACAGATGAGAACATTGGAAAAAATATTTAAATGTAATGAAGATGATGATAATCCTCTAGAAATAGATAATATAGTCGGGTTTACTAATTTGTTAAAAGAATTTAATGCAAATAGCGATGTGATAAAAGAATATACTAAAAAACTAAACACAATATGCTATAAAAAAAATCATATGGTTAAACAAACAATTGATGAATCTAAAGAAGAGACTAAAGACAACAAAATAAGAAAAATGATACAAAAGGCATTAGCTAATGGAGTTTAGAAAATTTTGTATAAGGCTATTTTGCTTACGATATATATAGTTATGAAAAAATATCTACTTTTAATATATATATGCAGGAAAGTTTTAAGGAGTTTTTGTTAAAAAATAGTGTGATTGAAGAATTATTTTTAATTGATTTTAACAGATTAATAAATGAAAATTATTTTGAGTTATATAATGAATTTGTAATATCAAGTAGTTATTTAAAAAAATGGTTAGGAATTACAAGATCACAAGAATTTCATGACACAATAAGAAGATCATATAAAGAAAATATAGATTATAAAAGTGTTAAAGTAGAAAAAGAAGGTAGAGGTGGACATAATAAAATAGAATATATGATGACACCTGAATGTGTTAAAATGATTTTACAAGCTACAAGGAGTAAAAAAGGTGATCAAGTAAGAAAATATTTTATTGAAATAGAAAGAGTCTTGTACAAATACAAAAATTATATTATTGAAGGGTTGAATCAAAAAATAAAACAACTTGAAAGAAATCAAAAACCAAAAATTAATCCTGGGAAAAAAATTATATATGTATTTAAAGCTCTAAATACAGATCTAACTTTATATAAAATAGGAAAAACTATTAATTCTAAAACAAGATTTAATTCACATAATTCTCCATTAGCAAATGATATTAAAATTTTATATCAATATGAAACAGATAATATCGATCAAGTTGAGAGTTGCATAAAAGCACATTTAAAAAAAGCCCAGTATAGAAAATACAAAGAAATATATCAAGTAGATTTGAATATAATTAAAAATGTTATTCAAACTTGTGGACTAAGTATTAAATCAGCAAATAAAAAAATTAATAAAAAAGGAGGAGTAAACCAAGAATTGGATTTGAATAACGAACAATTGTATATGTTGATACCAAATGAGAAATTTATTTCTGTGGACAATGAAGTATAGACAAATAATTGAAAAATATTTGCTTTCCAAACTTGATCTAGCTCAACCAGTGCAATAAAGCAATTTTTTCTTATGTTATCAACTAAAAAATAACAAACATTCCAGTATCTTCACAATATCTACTATTCTTAACAAATTTATATTTTCCATTTTCTTTTGTATATAATCCAACTATTAGAATAATTTTATCATCAGTTACAAGTTCTTTTTTTATATTTGTTTTACTACAATACAATGATAAATAATCTGGTTCTTCATTTAATATTTTTACATATTTGTTTTTACTTTCTTGCTCATACATAATATTATCGCATTGTTGATAACATTCTTTTATTTCATATAATGAATCTTTAAATGTTTCAATACACTCATATCTATCCATTGAATTAAATGTGGTAAAACCTGAAATACGTTCATAATCATGACCAGTATAACAAAATGATAATTTGTGTATTTCAATATTTGGATTTGTTGTTTTAAATATTTTTACATGTAATGTATAATATTTCATAAATATAATTTCTAATAAAGCAAATTATTTAAATTCATCAGCAACTAACTCAATAGTAGATGGATCTAATTTGATAGCTAAATTTTCAAGTATAGTTTGACAAAATGTCGAATATAATTTAGAAGTTCTAGACTCGATTGGTATATTCTCTAAGACTTTAGGGTTAGATTTAATAGCATCCAAATAAAACTCTTCTGTTAGATACTTTTCAGGAATATAATCTAAAGAATCTGGATTAGATTTAACCGCTGTTTTACATAAATCTAAATTTATATATTTTTTTCGCATAAATTTTAAAGCACAACCATTTGATTTAACAGCTAGCTCATATAGTTCTTCATTAATAAATTTTTTAGGAACATATACTAAAGATATACCATTTGATTTAACAGCTGAAACACATAATTCTTGAGTAACAAATTGTTCTGGTACATACTCTAATGACTCCCCATGATTTTTAACAGCTAATTCATACAATTTTTGAGTAGCAAATTGTTCTGGTACAAACTTTAAGGCCCAACCAGAGCATTTAATAGCTTGGACACAAAGATTTCGAGTTATAAACTCTTCAGGTACATTTTTTAGTTCATGACCAGATCGTTTAATTACTGACTCGCATAGCTCTCGAGTTAAAAATTCTTTAGGTATATTCTCTAAAAATCCAAAAATACATGACTTTGAATTAATAGAAAGTTCACATAGTTCTCTAGTTTTTAACTCTTGGGGTACATACTTTAAAGCATAACCATATGATTGAACAGCTATCTCACATAGTTCTTTAGTTTTAAATTTATCAGGTACAAACTTTAAGGAATTACGATATGATTGAACAGCTAGCTCACAAAGCTCTTGGCTAATAAATTGATCAGGTACATATTCTAAAGCCCAACCATTAATTTTAACTGCAAGTTCACACAGTTCTCTAGTTTTAAATTGTTCTGGTACATATTCTAAACCAAAACCTTTATATTTAATAGAAAGTTCGCATAGTTCTTTAGTTATTAAATCTTTAGGAACATGTTCTAAAGCCCAACCATTAATTCTAACAGTTAGATTACAAAGTTCTTTTGTTATAAGTTCTGTTGGAACATATTTTAAAGCATTATAAGATTTTTGAACAGCTAATTCACATAGTTCTTTTGTTATAAGTTCTGTTGGAACATGAGCTAAAGCTTCTCCATCTATTTTAATTGCTAGTTTACATAGTTCTAGAGTTTTTAAAGTCTTAGGAACAAAGGCTAATGCATTAGCATTACTTTTAACAGCCAGTTCACAAAGATTTGGAGTTTTTTTCTTATCTGGTACAAACTCTAATGATTTGCCATATAATTTAACAGCTAGCTCGCATAGTTCTTTGGTTTTAAATTGTTTTGGTATGTTTTCTAAAGCCCGACCAGAGAATCTAATAGTTGACTCACATAACTCCGGAGTTATAAGACTGATTGGTATATATTTTATAACGGAACTTGAGTTTTTAACAGCTAGCTTGCAAAGTTCTGGAGTTTTAAAATTGTTAGACAAAAACATTATAGCCAAAGAATTTTTTTTGATAGCTAGTTCACATATTTCTTGTGTTATAAATTTTTCTGGTATATCTCGTATAGCACATGCATTTAATTCAATTACTAGATTGCATAATTCTGTAGTAATAAATTTTTCTGGTACATACCCTATAGCAAAAATAGATGTTTTAACAGCTAACTCACATAGTTCTTTAGTTATAAATTTTTCCGGCACATATGCTATTGCATAATTAGATGTTTTAACAGCTAACTCACATAGTTCTTTAGTTATAAATTTTTCTGGTGTATATATTAAACCATTTGATTTAACAATTAATTCATATAATTCTGTTTTGCAAAAACCTTCATAAAAATCACTTAAATCTTTTAAAAGATTATCACAAATTGAATCTGATGAAGAAAAAAATGTATTATTAAGTTTAAACAGCTCTGGAGTTATAAATTTTGTTGGAACAAATACTATTGCATAATGAGATATTTCAACAGCTAACTCACAAAGTCTTTGGCTAATAAATTTTTCTGGTACATACTCTAAAGCAGAACCAGATGATTTAACAGCAAGTTCACATAGTTCTAAACTAATAAATTTTTCTGGTACATATTTTAAAGCAGAACCAGATGATTTAACAGCTAGTTCACAAATCTTTTTGTTAATAAATTTTTCTGGTACATACTCTAAAGCAGATTCTGATTCTGTAACTGATAGTTCACATAGTTCTTTGGTTATAAATTTTTCTGGTACATACTCTAAAGATCTTCCTGAGGATTTAACAGCTAGTTCACAAAGTTCTTGGCTAATAAATTTTTCTGGTACAAACTCTAAAATACTTCCTGATTTTGATTTTTTATTAGTTTTAATAGCTAGTTCACAAAGTTCTTTAGTTTTAAATTGATCAGGTACATATTCTAAAGCCCAACCGGAGGATTTAACAGCTAGCTCACATAGTTCTAAACTAATAAATTTTTCTGGTACATATTCTAAAGCACAACCAGATGATTTAACAGCAAGCTCACAAATCTCATGGCTAATAAATTTTTCTGGGATATATTTTAGGGAAGAACCAGATTTTTCAACAGCAAGATAACATTTTTCTTGAGTTTCAAAAAGTTTTGCAGGTTTTCTAATTGGCATAAATTTAGATTAATTTAAGGAAAATAATACAAACACAGTTTAATAAAAAAACAATTTTTTACAACAACCCAATACTTAAATTTTCAAGTATAGTTTGACAAAATGCAGAATATAAATTTGATGTTCTAAACTTGACTGGTATATTCTCCAAAACTTTAGGGTTGGATTTAATAGCTTCCAAATAAAAATTTTTAGGCATGTATTTTATATTATATTCACTTGCTTTAACAGCCATCTCACAAAATTCTTTTGTTTTAATATGATTTGGCACATATTTTAAATAATCTTCATCATACCCCCAATAATTTTCATTATTATTTCTTACGACAAATGTACATAATTCTAAACTTCTAAATTCTTTTGGTATATCTCCTAATGAATCACCTGATTCAATAGCTTGAACACACATTTCTCGAGTTATAAATTTGGGTGGTATATATTTAAGGATGGAAAAGGATGAATTATATTTTTCAAATGCATACAAACATAGTTTTTGAGTTTTTAACTGTTTTGGTATATGGGAAAAACGTATTATACTATCTCTTTCTTCATTATCATACCAATCTAAATTATCAGATTCAATTAATTTAAAACACAAATCATTTGTTAAAAATTGTTTAGGATTAAGTGGTATTAGTTCAAAAAAATCATGATGTCCAATAGCATGTTCACATAGCTTTGTGGTTATAAATTTTTTAGGTATATATTGAATAGTTTCTGGATCATTTGCAACTACTAGTTCACATAATTTCCAAGTTATAAATTTTTCTGGAATATATCTAATTGCCAAACCTTTTGATTGAACAGCTAGCTCACAAAGTTCTTTAGTAATAAACTTTTGTGGAATATACTGTAAAACCAAACCATTTGATTTAATTGCCAAGTTAATAAAATTAGTAGTTACAAGTTGTTCAGGAACACATTTAAAAAATTTATGGTTATTTTTAATTCCTGCAATATATAACCCGGGTGTTTTAAATTTTTCTGGTATATCATCCAAACAATCACCTTCTTCATCATTTTGAATAGCTAGTTCACATAGTTCTTGAGTTATGAACTTTTGAGGTATGTGTTCAAAATTATCACTATTTTTTTTAATAGCTAGTTTACATAGATCTGAATTAATTAGCTCTGGAGGTACATATTTTAGAACAGAACTAGATTTAGAGTTTTTAACAGCTAGTTCGCATAGCTCTAAATTGATAAGTTCTGGGGGTACATATTTTAAAGCAGAACCTGATTCTTTAACTGCCATTTCACATAGTTCTAAATTAATAAGTTCTGTGGGTACATATTCTAAAGCAGAACCAGATTTATTTATTGCCATTTCACATAGCTCCAAACTTATAAGTTTTGCAGGTATATATTCTAAAGTAGAAGCAGAACTTTTAATGGCAAATTCACATAGTTCTGTACTGACAAACTTTTCTGGTACATACTTTAAAGCAGAACCAGAACTTTTAACAGCTAAATTACATAGCTCTGGAGTAATAAACTTTTCAGGCACAAACTCTAAAGCACATCCATATAATTTAATTGCAGACTCACATATTTCTGGAGTTATAGATTGAATATCCATTTCTTCTAAATCATATTTATCATAATATTTACGTGAACGTGTTATACTAATTGGCATTTGATTTAATTGGAATGATTAGATCAAATTCAAACAATCAATTTAATCAATTTTTTAATTGAAAAATTGAAATATAATAATATTAAGCTAAAGTTAACTTAATATTATAAAAAAATGTTAAATGTTATTTATTTGTCAAACAATATCACATATGTTCAAACAAAACAAGGTGAAATGCTTGGATTAAATAATTCAATTTGTAAAGTTGAAATACCAAGTAAAAATGAATGTATATATTTTAAATTTATTGATGAAACTGATACGACTTTTAGTGGAATACGACTTCAACAAGATCAATATAATTCTAATAAGTTTTATTTGACAGATGAAAAAAATAAATGGCATGGAATAATTACAGATGGATCATTTAGTAAAGGTAGATGGATTTATGTGTATAATTAATTATTTTAGTCCTACAATTCTTAGGAATACAGAAACACCATTAGTATCTTTACCCCATGACTTGAAATATCCAATTCTTTCGAATTCATAAACTATAGAGTCATCTAAGTCCAACACATATTTTTCAACATATCCATCATAAATGTTTTTTACTAATGGATTTTCTTCATCGATAAAAATAAATTTGGCTGGAATTGATTCACTAGTTGATAACCAATGAATAGTTGCTTTTACTTTCTTATCTTTTTTTAATCCACACGCACTTATGTATACTACCCCATCCTCAAATTTTTCATATTTAACAATGTCAAAAAATTTAAGTCTAACTTTTTCATTGGATGGTGATAAACGATAAAAATCATCATCATGTTCCATTTTAAAATCATCTTGTTCAATATATATTTCAGGAGTTATTGAAGTTGTATGAAAGTACTCTGGTTTATTTGGAATATGTGGATGAACACATTCAATAGTTTCATTTAAATTTGTAATAACACATTTGATTGGGTTGATAACAGCAAAACATCTGGTTGCAATTGGATTGTAATATGAAATCAAATTATGGTAAATTAATTTCATTGGGATAGTTGTAGTAACCTTTCCTAAACCAGAGCATTTGGCAATTGATTTAATTATTTCTGGAGTATAACCACGTGCTCTCATACCTCTAACAGTTAGAAGTGATGGATCATCATAACCGCTTACTGTATTAGATTCAATTAATTTTTTAATATTTCTTTTTGATATTGTGTTATTTTCAACATTTAATTTACCAAATTCATGAACATATGCAGGTTTTAAGTCACAACCTAATTCATTTAACGTGTCTACACACCAATAATAAAGTTCTCTTCGAATATAAAATTCATCTGTACAATAAGAATGAGTAATATTTTCAATTGCATCAACTATCCCATGACTATAATCATATAATGGATAAATACACCATTGGCTCCCTGTTTTATGATGAGGAGTCAAATCAATTCTATATGCAATTGGATCTCTTAATGTATGATTATTATTTTCCATATCTATTTTTAAACGAAGAACAGCCTCACCAGGTCTATACTTACCATTTTTCATATTTTCAAATTCATCTAAATTTCTTTGTACTGGAGTATTTCTATAAACACTTTCTATTCCATTATGTCTTTGTTCTTTAATTATTTCAGGATTAGAAAAATCAACATATGCATAACTATTTTTAATTAAAACACATGCATAGCTAAAAAGTACATCAAAATAATCTGATGTATATGTAATGGCTCCGGGATCATAACCTAGCCATTTCATATCAACAATAATTTCATCAACAAATAGTTTTTTTCAGCTGAAGGATTTGTATCATCAAGTCTTAAATGACATGAATTACCCTCACTATAATTTACAACTAAAGACTTGCAGTGTCCAATATGTAAATAGCCATTAGGTTCAGGAGGAAATCTTGTAATGTTCATTAAATATAATAAGTTAATTATTTGGGATATTTTTAAGTAGAATATTAATTATCAAAGTACTTCAAATTTTTGTTTTTCTTTCCATCAACAACAAATTCTATAACTTTGCCAATGGGTTTTTTACAAATCATTCCATTAATTATATAATCTTGTTTTTCTCCATCTCTATCTAATTTTAATTTAACCTCACAAATTGAATGTTTCTCACTATATTTAATTGAAACTTGTGTTTTTTCTAAATTTATTGACATTTCAATTACTCTAATACCAAAATATGGATTGTAACTATCTAAAATATAATTTAAAATAACTTGGTCATTTTCAATACATAACAATCTATAATTATCATATTTAATTCCAACATTATCATATTCGTGGATCACACAAACTGTATAGTTATTTACAGTAAACTCTCTTATAATATTATAATGTATTGTGTCATAACGGGCTTTTAAATCTTTTTCTTTAGTTTCTTTAATAAATTTATTTTTTTCAAAACATAGACTACATATTTCATTACTTGGAACTATTTTAATTAGTTTAACTTGCTTTTTAGGATATTTTTTAACAATGCTTTTATACATTTTTTCACAAATATCACATTGATATCTATTACTTACAGGAATGCAAGGATAAGGTGGATTACAACAAGTGCAAAAATAAGTATTAGCACTTGAATCAAATAAAGGAATTGTTATGCAACGCATTTTCTCACAAAAATAATCTTTTTCAAAATCAATAACACGATATTTAGGTATTGATAGGCTCATTTGTAATATAGTAAGTTAATTTATTGGAATTTCTTTAAGTTAATTACTTTAATAAATTTAATAATTCAGGTGTTTTAAATCTATTTGTTACATATTTTAAGTTTAGTGGATTAAATTTAACAGCATTTTCACATTGTTCTTTAGTTTTAAATCTATGTGGAACAAATTTTAAAGCACTTGGATATGATTTAACAGCTAAATCACAAAGTTTTTGATTAATAAATTTTTTGGGGACATGTTCTAAATTTTGTATAAGTTGATTTTAGTGTTAGTTCATCTAACTCTGATAACTTGGTACAAAATTCCTGATAATATGGGCCTCCAGATGTATTATGTACTTGTTTTACCCATGCGTACCAAGATATTGACTCGCAATTTGGAATTTGCTCTTGAAATTCAGCTGCAAGTTGTCTAATAATATCGACCATGGAAAAGTTAGTTTGGAATTAAATTTAATCTTATCCCAATCAATTCAATAAAACAATTTTTTATTCAATCTTATCAATCCACTTGCTCACAATAATAAAATCTTGCGAGTCATTTTTCTCACAAATTTTAAATTTATAATCTTGTGTTGTCATCCAACCAGAACCCATCATAAAAAATCCTGATAAATCATCTTGAACCATATGTATGTAAATTTTTTTTGGAACAGATTCTTTGTCCAAATAAATGGATGAAATTCGAGATGTGTTAATTATTCTAGTTGATAGTTTTAAAAATCTTGACATTAGAATTATTTTATAATAATATTAAATTAATTAAAACACAATTAATTTAATAATGCAATTTTTCCTAAAGGGATTAATAGCCGTAGCAATTTTTTAATTAAAGCAAATAGCAGCAATTTTTCCTTCTGATACAGCACATCTAATTTGATCTACCCAATAATCTTCACAATAAAACCTACCTAAAGAACAAGTAGACACAATATAAGGTTTAAACTGTGCTTCAATTTGTTTTTTAACTTCTTCATTAAACTCTTTTCCAATATATTTTTGTAGTTCCTCTATTTGACTCATATAACAGTTTTTATTATGTATTCTTTAAGTAAAAAATTGAAAAATAAAAGTAATATTAGTTTGTTTTATATGTAATTAATGACTTGTAAACATAAACAAGTTGATATATTTAGTTAATACAGTAGCCACTTATTATACTAGACCTTTTGCAGCTAATCCAGAATTAAATGGTTTGGCAATTTATCAGTTTTTAAATACTTGGGATAGACCAAAATTTGATCCTAAATATATATTTGAAAACCACGCTTTGAAACTGGAGCCATTGGCATTTGAAGTTATTTCTTCAAACTCTAAGCAAAAACCCTCCAAATCGGATCTTGAGAAAAAAATTTATGAACTAATTCGTTCAGATAAAAATACATATGAGGGTCTTATGAATAACTTTATATTAGAGTCACCATACTACTATGACCAGGCGAGAGACCTATTTATTAGTGGGTTGAGTTCACTCTGGGAGAATCTTCTTAACAAATCTCTATATGGATTTCCGACATTTCTTGGAACTCTAAATAATCAGTTTGGATTTAATTCAGTAATTGTAGATCTTCTCAATAAATACGCACTGAATAGCATTAAACTACATAACAAGATCAATTCAAGAACACCAGGCTACTCCTTCCATACTTTGACACGCAATGAGATTGAGTGTATATCAGGAGAGATATTAAGAATTCGTGCTCGCGTCAATGCATTTTTTAAACATTTGTCCCAGGACCAAAAGAATTGGATCGATCTTGTCGAAAGCAGTTATTTGGAATTAGGTGGTAGATGTGCAACATCCCAACAAAAGTATGATCAGTGTGTTCAACTTCATAGGGATATATTTGAATGTGAGCCACCTGAAATAAATTTTAATCAGGTTTGTGTTAGTTATTTGGGTTATTAATAAATAAAAATATTTTTAAACAGCAATTTTAATTGAATAATATGATTCAATTTCTCTTCTACAAATAGGACAGGCTGAGTTATTATATTTATATAAACAATCACTACAAAACTGATGTGAACAATGAGTTATTGTATTACATTTTGTATCCAAACAAATGGGACAATTGTCAATTTCGTTAACATAAATTTCTTTAATCTCATCAATAATTTCATATGTATTTAAACATTTTGTATAGAAATTGCTATACTTTTCTATTAAAAATGAAATAAAATATGAAACTAGTCTTTTTTTTCTTGCATATTTAAATAGTGCATCATTATTATATCTAATGTTAAAACCAGTTTGTTCAACTATATGTGTAAATATTAAACAAGATTTACTATGATTACAATTTTCTAATATTTTAATAATCATATTATAAATATCTTCTTCTGTTAAAAATTCATATACATGAACAAATAGTTTTTCAACAATAGGAAATATTATATTCATGAATAAATTATAACTATAACAATTACACTTATATAGTGAAACAATTCCATTACATATTTCTTCAGAATTAAATTTAACATTATCTAATATTAAATTAATAATTTTTAAATTTATTAATTTTGTACTGTCATACCATTCTTGATAACAACATAATTTAAAAATATTTTTAAAAATGTTTTCAGTAATTCCACATATTGGTGAACAAACTTGATCTAATTTATAATTAAGATAATTATAAGTAAAATTTACATTTTTTTCATTTAATAAATAGCTGGGTTTTCCATAATTATAATTAAACAAATAGTCAACATTACTATTAAAAATTAACAAGTCAAAAATATTTAATTTATGATTTGCAATAACACAATCTATTAAATATTTTATAATTATGTTGTATGTGTTTTTATTAATACCTTTAATATCTTTAATTTTTATTAATCGTTTAACAAGTTCAATACTATCAGGTTGATTTATAACTTCTGTAATTTGACTAGATAATATATAAGGCTCATATTCAAGTAAAAATTTAGTTAATACATAATTTGATAATTTAAGTACATGAGCAAAAGTGTTTTTTTCAACAATTTTATTAGAAATAGTTTTAATTTCAAGGAAAAAAAGGAATGACTTTGTATTAAAGTTGTTATCAAAAATATTTTCAATAGCTTGATTAATTGCATTTGGATAAATTGATTCTAAAAATTCTATTTTTTCTATTTTTTCTTTATCTGATAATTGTTTATCTACATATATATTATTTAATATTTGAATAAACATATCAACAGAATTTGTTTGTGGAATATTAGCTAAGAAAAAACAAATATGTTTTAAATCATTAAATTGATTAAAATTTACTAATTTATATAAATCTGGTATTATCTCACATAATCCCACACATAAATTTTGATTTAATTCGTAAATAGATTTTATAAGTAGATTAGAATTAGATTTATTTGAAATACAAATATTAGGATGAGTTGCAAGTAAAATTTTAATTATTTCAAGAGAAGTATTTTTAGATTGAGTAATTATATTTATAAGTTCAATTGGATTTGTATAAGATTGAATAAATTTATAGTCAAGTGCTGCTTGAATCATTTTATTATTATTAAATTTAAATGCATTAAATACAAATTGATTTGCTATAGGTATCCAGTCCAAACCAGTAGATAATAATTTAATTTGTTCAGGTGAGTAATGTAAAGTATACAAAGCAGTTTGAAATATATTTATATTTGTAAGTTTGCAACTCCATGTATTAACAATTTTATTTGCTAAACAAGCACATGCAAAATTAAATAGATTAGTATTTGATTCATTAAAATATTTAACTGCATCATACAAGCAAATATTTTTCTCATTTGTCCAGTCTATTAATTCATTTTGATTATTTAAATATTGAGTTATTTCATTCCAACCATTTTCTTCTGCAATTTCAGCCAAATCTAGTTTAATATCTTGAATTATTTCTGGATCAAATGAATGTAAATGATTTTCAAATAAATATTTGATTACATGTAAATGTCCATAGGTTGTTGCTAAACTTAAGAATATCCAAGAACCATGTGAAAGATTAATATGTGGATTTATACAAAGTAATAGTTGTATGATTTCTAAATGTCCATACCCACAAGCAATTTTAAATATAGAATTAATAAATCCAGAATTTAATTCATCACATCCAATTATTTCAATTAACCATTTAACTATACTAACATGTCCATTTTTACAAACACCATAAGCAATTTCTTTTAAATATTTTTTAATTGATGGGTTTGATGCATAAATGGTTTTGGCTTGTTCAATTCTTCCTTCAATACATGCTTTACTAAAATCTAAATTCATAAATGTGCATAAATTAATTTAATTTTATTTAACTTAAACTTAATAAATAAAATAATCAATTTTTTATTCTTCAGACTCGGAATTAATTGCGGCTTTGTATTTTTTAGTTGCATCTTGCAAACCTTTTCTTATATTTTTAACTCGAGTATTTCTTCCCCAGATAATATTTGGAACAGATTCTTTAATTTCTTTTAAAGTTCCACAAGTAGTTATTTTTTCAATAAGCTGATTAGTTGTGTCAGACTCTTTTTCAATATGTTTAATAATTTTATCCCAAGAAATATCTTTGTTTCTTCTATATCTTCTAAATCCAGGTCTTGTATTTTGTGTTTGGGCTTGATTTGTAGATGCATTTAATTGTTCAACTTCAGATGCAATATTAAGTTTTTCTTTAAATTCATTAACCGTCATCAAAGGATTTGATAAAATAGTTTTAACAGCATGTGCAGGAGTAATTTTTGTATTTGGATTCATTTCTATTTGTTCTAGTTCTAAATTATCAGAATTAGAATAATGAGAAAATAATCTAGTTAATTGATTTGAATCACAATAACCAACTTCTATTTTTTTATCAATACGTCCTGGTCTACATAAAGCTTCAATTTTATCTATAACAGTTGTCGAGTTTGCAGTAAAAACAGTAATTCTCTTATTACCTTCAATAATTCCATCTAATTCATTAAGTAGAGTTCTAACACCTAAATTACCATTTGGATCTGAATCGTCATAATATCCTCTAGATTTAAACATAGGACAACGATCAATATCTTCAAAACAAATAATATGAAAAGAATGGGCAGAATCAAAACCTCGAAAGATTTGTACAATATCTTCAGGTTGAGTTACATTTTCCATATTAATAATATAAATATCAAATCCATAAGTACTAGCAAAAGCTTTAATAATAGAGGTTTTACCAGTACCAGGAGGTCCATGTAATAAATATCCACGTTTAAATGGAATACCTTTAGTATTATAATAATCTTCACTTGCAATAAAGTTATTTAAATCATCAATTAGTTCTGTTTGAACAGATTTAGATAAAATAGTGTTAGCTAAATTTTTATTTGTGTATACTTGTAAATTTTTCCATTTAACAATAGATCTAGTAACTTCTTTTGTTTTAGAATTGTCATCATCTCCTCTTTTTCTTTTTTTATTAGAAGGTTCAATTTCATGAATAATAATAGGTAAAAATAGATTTAGATAAGTAGTAAAAGTATTTTTAGAAACAATTTCTTGAATATATTTTTTAAGTCCGGGAACATCAAGAGTAGATGATTCCAAAATAATATTTTTAGTAGTTTGATCTAATCCAATTAAAATATTATGATTTAAATATAGTTCAGTAATTTTATTTTTAGTAAATTTAATATTTGTAATATCAACATCTAAGTTATAATTATGTTCAACATTATCTTGAATAAGTATTTTTTTATAGTTTGAAATTAAATATGTGATAATTCTTTGGTAATAAATAGATTCTGAATTAATAATAATAGTATAACGACTTAGTCCTAATTTTCGTTTTATTTCAAAAAGACTAATTGGAAAATTTATTGATCGCATACCAGTTTCAAGTTCAGAAATAAGTGAAGAAATTAAAGTTGTACCAATCATAATAGTAACGGGATCATTTGGTAAACCTAAATATTGTGATAAATATTTAGACGCCACTCCTCCAATAACTAAATTTAAACTGGTTAATGAATTTGGTAAAGCAAATGCCATTATTTATTTTAATTTGATTTAATTTATTAGACTAAAGTAAATTAAATTCAATTTTTTGACCAAACATTTTTAAAGCACTGAGTATTTTGATAATGAAGCCATCCACTGCCTTTACACATATAGTGTATTTGTAATAATCTGTTCATTGCTATTTTTGCTTGAATATATATTTGTTTAATTTGATAATTATTTTTTTTTAGATCATTTTTAATTTCATTTGTGATTTTATTGTTTTCATCTATTATTTTATTTATTTCATTATAATTATCAGATGATATTATCCAATAATATTTATCAAGTTCATGTTTAATATTTTTTAAAATTATTTTAACATTAAGATCATTTGCATTTTTAAAAATACCTTCTTTAGGACGATAATATTCATCTTTTTTATCATTATCATAGTAAATACCATCTTTATAGCTTAAAAAAAGAATTAAATTATTTTTGTTTGGATGTTTTTCAAATTCTACAAGACTACTTAAAGTAATAAATGTTTGATCTTGTGGATTATAATAAACTCTTGTATTAATTATTTTATTTATTTCATTAATTTCAGTTTGCGTTGTACCAGTAATATATTTTGCAAATGATTTACCTGCACGTACAGTAGCATTAATACCTTTTGCAGCAATATCTATATCTAAAATATCATTTCCACCTTTAAGTTCTAAATATTTTTTCTTATATTTTAAATATTTAGCTTTATAATTAATCTTATTTTCCATTTATATATATAATATATTACATATATAAATATTTTTTTATATTCTATTAACTTTAGATGGAGTTTTATTAGCAGATTCAGTAGGTTTAGCAGCTTTAGTAGGTTCAGTAGGTTTAGCAGCTTTAGTAGGTTTAGGAGCTTTAGCAGCATCAGTAGCTTTAGCAGCTTCAGCAGCTTTAGCAGCTTCAGCAGCCTTTTTAATCTCTTTTTTTTGTTTTTTTTCAATTTCTTGTTCTTTTGTCAAGCATTTTTTTTTGTTATCTGGAAGCATATAAATACCACTTGTACACCATTTTTTTTTATCAATTTTTTCCCATTTATTTTCAAAACACTTATCAATTTTTTTGCCATTAACTACACAAATTTCATTTAAAATTTTTAAAACAGCCTCAATTTTTTTTTTAATTTCATAAATATTAAATTTTCTAAATTCTTTATATTCTTTATAAACTAAATAATCATCTTCTGTCAAATTATTTTTAGTTAAATCTGTTATTAAAATATTTCTTCCACCTGGTAAGTTTTGTTCTATTTTTTTAATAGCATCAATTTTTTCTAAAATACTATCTATATGTTTAACAGCTTCTTCCATTTTTTTAATAGTTAAATCAACATTAATTTCATTATTTTCTTTAACAACTAGTTCATAAGTAGACCATAAAAGTTTAAAACTCTTACTTTTATTTTTAGAATATTGTTCAACACTAAGTTGTTCATCAGCTGAATTTAATGGATTTAAGAAATATTTAGTATTTAAAAATCCATTAATAATATCTTTTGGATCAGCATTTTGAGGACTAGAAAATAGACTTTTAGCAAGGAAATAACCTGCTTTTTGTTCAAGATACTTATTTTTATATTTTAAATATTTTGAGTTCATTTATAAATAAATATAAGAAAATTATTTAATCAATTTAATAAATAGGATTGCAATAAATATATAGATAAAAATATAGAATGAATAAATTTTACTAATACCAGAAGTAATTTCATTAAGTTTAGGAGACATACTAAAAATTAAAGATATAAGACCTAAAATAATTAAGAAATTAACAGCTAATGTTTTATTAATTTTATATATCCATACAGTAAAAAATAAAAGTAGTAAATATATAGGTGTGAATTCATAAAATCCAAAAATAAGTGCACTGAGTAAATTTTTTTTACTGTATTTACAAATTAAATTAGTTGCACACATATTTGTGGAAAGAAAATTATGTAATGTAAAAAGATAAATGTCTCTATTAGTTGAAAATGTATTATTTGATTTATGATAAAAATTATGATTAACAGTAAATGTATTATCTTGCAAACACTCAACTTTATGAAACCAATAAGCAGGTATATAAAGCATATCACCTGGATATAAATCAACATATTTATCATTCCATTTTTCATGTCCAATAGATATATTTGAGACAGGTAAAGTATGTAAAGAACCAGGAGGAGACAAATAAAATCTTTTTAAACCAGAATAACATATATTAGTTACATTAATACCATTACCATCATAATGCCACGGAGTAATATTTCCTTTAGAATGTATCCATGCTCTTGTTTCTCCATTAAATTCAACATATTTTTCTAAATCAGTTAAAAAATTATTTAAACACATAGTTTTCAAACGGTATGCTTTAGTGTTACCAATTATTTCTGGTTGAAAGTTTTTATTGTCAGTATAAAATTTTTTACAGGTATCGTTTGGTTTTAAAAAATTTTTAATTAAACAAGGTTTTGATTCTAATATATATTTTTTAAAAAAAATATCAGAATTAATTTGATTTGAGTCTTGAATTATTTCAATCATTAAATATGTTAAAGATATTTTTTAACTTGTTAATTAAAAATAAAAAAATTGATAATATTTTGGTTTGTAACTATGATAAATAAATAAAAAATGTTAATAAGTAAAATAAGGAACTGTTTTTTAGTATTAAGTTTATTAGAGGGTTTGAATTATTTATTAACAGGACCTTATTTATCAGATAAAATAATATATGAAGAATATGTTGCAAATAGTTTAATAATAGCAGGAATGTGTTTATTAACAATACAAAATTTAAATAAAGTAGTTTTATTAGGATTAATAATAACATGGATTGGGTTTATAGAATTATTTTTTATTACAGACATAGATTTATTTGAAAATGGATGGATTAAGAGAATATTTGTAATAAAAATGTTTTTTGTAAAAACTCTTATTTACTGGATTGGATTTGTCAGTATTTGTATTTTAGCAAAATCTATATATTATGATGGAATATTATTAATATTAAGCATATTTAATAAAACAAATCAAGAATTAACAAATAGTCAAATATCAAATGTTTAAAAAAAATATATACTAATAATAATGAATACTTTTTTAACTTTTATTTTATTTTTTCTAGTTTTAGTTTTATTGCATTTATTTATTTTTAATAAAAAAACAACTGAAAACTTTGATGAAATAGTATCAGTTCCAAATGCATTAGATTTAACTGGTCAAAATAATTTGTGTCCTAATCAATATAATAAAGGACTAGGTTGTGGTCCAGGTTGTGTTAATATATCAACTATTGACTCTACAAATACAAAATTTCAATGTACAAATCCAGGTGGTCCATGGAATAAATTAAATATTTGTCCAACTGGAACAACAATGTCATCAGATAAAATATCTTGTATATGTAATGCAGGTACTGTTCCTTCTTTAGATAAAAAATCTTGTATACCTGTTTCAAACATATCATATAGTCCAGCTCCATATCCAGTTTATAGTCCAGCTCCATATCCAGTTTATAGTCCTGTTTCAGTATTAGAACCAGCTCCAGCTCCATATCCAGTTTATAGTCCTGTTTCAGTTCCTTGTTCTACATTATCTCCTAGTCCAGCACCTTATCCAGTATCTGATTTAATGGTTTCATTTGATAGTGATAAACAACAAAATTTATTTAAAACATTAATAAAAACAATTAATGACAAAATAAATAATTTATTAGATAAAACAACAGATCAAAATTATTTGAATACATTAAAAACAATATTAAAGGCAGTATCAGATATTTCAATTAATATTAGTTCTTTAAATACTTTTGATATAAATTTATTAAATACATTGACAAATTATTTGTCAACAATAAATTCACTTGAAGAAACTATTTTAGGATTATATCAAAATACAAGTGTGTGTTCAACAGGAACTAATCAAATTTGTTTGTCAATTGTTCCTTTAAAATATAAATATAAAAATGTAGGATGTTATGATAAAGTACCAAATTCATTATTTACTAATTTTTATGGAAAAGTAAAAGATTTAGAAGAAGCTACACGAATTGCAAATAATTATGGAGCTACTGTTTTTGGATTAACAGATGATCTAAATATTTATTTAGGATTTAGTTATAATCCATATATAATATATAAAACTTGTACAAAAAAAACAATGGATATTTATGCAGCAATAGTTACAAAATTAGAAAATCCATCAGTATATTTATATACAAAGTTTGGAGTAATAGATGGTAATAATTTAACAGATGAAGTTAGTAAAATATTTAATGATTTTGATTCTTCATTAAAAGTAGGAAAAGCAGATACAGAAAAAGAAGGTAAAGAAATTGCAAATAAATATGGTGCAACTGCATTCTATATTGATAAAAATAAAAATGTTTATATAACTTATAATTTTAATTTAAATTCTATAGTTAAATATGCAAATACAACAAGTAAAAGTGGTGAACATAAGAATGTATTATACTATGCACGTTTTCGTACTAAACCAATACAATTAAATAATGAATTATATTGTAATGATGATTAAAAATTTGAATATTTATTTAATTAAGATTAATTAAATAAAATTTATTAAACACCACCATGGAATATACAACAAAAGACAATGGTTTAGAATTATATAAAGCAATAATTAAAGATAATCAAATAACTATTTATAGAATTGATGAAGAAATAGATAAATTGGTTTTACAAGAAAATTTTATTAATATATTTATTGGAAAATGTGAAACTCATGGTTCAGAATATGATGGTAATACAATTTTAATTCAAGAATCTGAATATTCTTATTTATGGATTGGAGGAACTAAAATTTTAAGATTTATGGCATATGAGCAAATTATTAAATACGAATCTCCAATTTGGAATTCTGAAGTTCCTTATCCTTATGCAGTTGATTCAAGAGGATGGGTTTATTTGTTTTTAGAGCATGTTGTGATGACTAATGTTGATTCATTAAATCAATCTAGACCATATGAATATTATTGGTTTGATGGATTAGGAAATATTTGTGGATTTAGAGATTCTTTAATAAAAAATTTTCAGTCAATTCAAAAATTTTTTATTGGTGATGAAATATATAATTTAACATATCATCCTTTTCCAGATAAAGAGTTTGACAGAATAACTCAATCAATTGGGCCAGAATTATTTATTGAAAAAACAGATACAATAAAATATCAATTAGACAAGGACAGTTTTTGTAAATTAATTAAAGAATTTGGTGAAACTGCCAAATTGTGTCCTATAGATCATATGGTTGTATTAGATGAATTCTAAAGTATGTTTATTTAATCTAAAAAATTGAAAAAATGTTTTTATATAGTTTCTATTATAAATTAAATTTTGCCACAGTTCCCTTGAATATATTAAAAGGCTTTAAAATAGGTTTAAATATTAAATTGCTAGTTTAATATTTATATTTTAATGTGTGGCACAACCCCTTGGACTTTATGTCTTGGTATTTATGTCTTGGACTTTATGTCTTGGACTTTATGGTTAGAATAATTATGTGAATTAGATTAGCAACCTAACATTTTATTTTGACCTTGACCATGAGAAACAATCATCCAACTCGTCAAGTCAGAAACTAAATTTCTATCATTCATCCATCCATTTAAGAGCAGTTGTGCATGTAAACTCTACAACACAAATTGGTCTAAAGAATTTATATAATTCAAAGTTTTCTAAATACTCCCTCTTTATAAAGAGGACAGTTGTTTAGAAAGATTTAAATATTTTTTTTTATATTTTAAATATTTAGATTTGGATTTAGCATTTTGTTCTAATGTTTCAATTACTTGAATATCATAAGTATCATAATAATTTCCACTAATTTTAATAAACCAATAGTTAATAGGATGTACAAGTTTAGGTTTATTATTTTCATTCCAAACTCCTGTAGTAATATTTGAAAATTTAAAATTTGTTGAAATTTTAGAATTAATATTAGTTGGTTCAACTTTAAGACCAAGTTTGTTATTTATAAATTCTTGAACATTTGTATTTCCAACAAAATAATTAATATATTCAAAATTAGCATTATCAGTTGGATTATTAATAATTAATTTAAAGTGAATTGTTTCAAGATTATTATTGTTAGCAAATAAATCCATTAATTCATTTTTGTAGTCTGAATAAATTCTTGAAAAGTATTGGTTATAAAAATCAATAGCTAATGGATAGCCATCAATAGATAAACTATTAATACTGTTTTTAATAATTTTAAAATATTCAACTAATCCATAAACAATAATAAGGTTTTTAACAACTGGTATATTTAGTTGAATAAGCTTGGTTAGACCATCAGTTATTATTTTAACATAGGTGTCTGTTAATTTATTTTGTGATAAAATAAAAAAATTATCACCTCCTTGTGGTTCAAATGTTTCATTTGGATTTAGTTTGAAAAGATCTTTGTCTAATTTAATAATAATATTAGAACTACCTTTCTTTTTTGCTTCATTTTTCTTGTCTTCATAGATTTTCTTTGTCTCTCTTCTATATTTTTCTAGTTTTGATCCATATTTATGTTGTGAATGATCATAAGATTCTAAACTAACAGATGGATACCTGTCTGAATCTAAATTTTGAACATAGTTTTCAGAAGAATAATCAGGTGGTTTAGCAGATGCAATATATTCAGAACAATAATCAGGTGGTTTAGCAGATGGAATATATTCAGGTGGGCTAATAGGTGGAACACATTCAGGTGGGACAATAGGTGGAACATATTCAGATGAGACATAGTTTTGAGGTTTATCAAATGTTGTGTCTGTAATTGAATTTTCTGATGTTTTAATTAAAGGAGAAAATTCTAAAGGTATATCTTCAAAAGATCTTAAATCAATACTATCTTTTCTTACTATTGAAATATATTCATCATCAAGACCTTGAACTTTAGAACAGTTAGCCATAAAAATAACATTTGGGCTAGTTCCAAGTTTTTGTGTAACATAATTAATAAATTGTGAAGTTGAATTAATTGAAAAATTACTTATAGCTAAATGTTCACCATTAATACATTCTAATTTAAATCTTCCTTTTAACTCTTGTTTAGTTGGAAGTAAAGAATTTTCATACATTGCTCTTATTAATTTATTTACTTGTGCTTTTCCATTATTATCACATTCAAATTTTCTATTTGGAACATTAATATTTAAGTTATAATTATATTTAGACATAGGATTAAGTCCTGATCTTTCTGTTCTAACACTAGAATAAATATGAGTAGAATAATTATAATCTGCAATAGACAAGTTAAAAGTTGGATTTCTAAAATAAAATGTTATAAAAAATGCAGTATTATATTTATAAAAGTCTTCATTTATACCACCATCTGGTCTTTTATATTTACTCATTTCTTCTACTAATTCTATAATACTATTATAATCTGGATAATGATATAAATCATTTTTTTCTTGACTTAAAATAATAGATTGTGTTGATTCTGATTTTGTATTTAAAAATTTATTGGCTTGTTCCCATCCAGCTTGAATAATATTACTTTCAATACTTCTTTCAAATAAATATAAAGATTTAAAATCTGGTATTGTATTGTTTCTTATTTCTTCAATTTGATTATTAAACCATACAACAAATCTATCATTTTTAAAAGCACATAAACATAATAAAAGTTCTTGAGAAGTAATAGTATAACCAGGATATGCTAAAGTGATATAAATATTTTGATCTGTTACTGGTAGTTCAATGCGTGTTTCCAAATCATTTCTTTTTCCATGAGCATTAAAAAAATATATATTATCCATATAATATATATTAGACATTAATTTTAAACTATCTTTTCGTAAAACAGAATGATAATCTAAGATTACTTTAGATTATCTTTTCCATTGCAATTGCTACAACTCCATATGTGGATTCATCTTCCTTTGTAAAATATTTAAAATAAACACTCAAGGCTGTTTCCATATCATTAATTGATGGAAGACATTTTTCAAGACCCTCTGTCCTTAAATAATCTTCAAAAGTATCATATCTAGTCACTCGAGTGATTTTAGTATACACATGTCTAGGTTTGAAGTCTTCATTTATCCATTTAATTATTTGGCCAGGTTGCATTGATCCAAATCTCCCTTTGTTTTTTCTTCCTTCAACTGTTTTTAAACCCAAACTAATTAAACTAAACCAGGGCTCAGATACATGTTCAATATAATCTGGTATTGGCTCTGACCCACCTGTTTGTTTAACAGAGCCATTAACTGATCCATCAATTAAATTAATATAATTTTCCATATACATATAAATTAACTTAATATATTATTTCACAATCAACGAGTAATATTATTTTGTCCCCGCCAAGTAGTTCATCATTAAAATGGATTAGATCTTTTTGAAAAATTGCTCCATAAGATACTCTTGGTTCCATTGTTATAGTTAAATTCTTTTTTTCTGGTTCTCCATGAGTTTCAATATGAGTTTCACTTCGAGGTATTTTTACACTTAATACACCACCATAGAATTCGTCTGTTAAATATATTAAACATGTATGAGTAAATTTTGGATCTGAAGGAATGTCTTTGTGTGGTTTAACAATTCCATAATTAGAATGATAAATTCTAATATAATCAGTGTTAGGAACAAATTTCAAATAGTATTGAGCTGTTGTTATTTCAAGTTCTTTTTTAAGTAAATTAGTTATTTCAACAGGCAAGTCTTTTAATACACGTCTTTTAGGAAAATAAACAGATCCATTATCAGAACATAGATTTGATGAATTTAAATAGTAAGATAATATATTTTCTCTTAAATCATTAGATATTAATGATTTATAGATAATTTTAGAGTTTGTATCTACAAAATCAAGTTGTTCCATTTTTAATAATATAAAAGTAATTAATCAAGTTAATAAATAAATCAATTTTTTAATAAGTTAAATTTAATTATGCAGAAGGTGTTTGGTCTTCAAAACATTCTTTAACATTATAAGTTGTGTCTGAAGTTTTTTGTTTACATGAATATAATTTTCCTTCTAGTTCAGTAATTAATTTATTTTTTTCAATATTGTCTTTTTTCATTTTAGCTAATGATTCTTTAATAGTTTTTTCTTCTCCATCAAGTGCAATACCAAAATCTTGATTTTCTTTTAAAATTTGTCTAACTCTGTCTATATTTTTTTTATTTTGACCAGATGCAACACTTAAACCTTTTTTAGCCATAGAAGCAGCGCTACCTAAACCTTTTTTAGCTACAGATGCAGCAAGAGCAACAGTTCCTACTCCAGCTTTTACAAGAGAACCGATTCCTGTTAGCATACCTCCATTTTGTTCAATAAATTCAACTAATTGATAGTATTTAGCTTTGTATTTATAATATTTTTGTTTATAATCACCTCCTCTTTGTCTATATTGTTGTTGATTATATTGTTGTTGTTGATTATATTGTTGTTGACTGTATTGTTGTTGATTATATTGTGGTTGACTGTATTGTTGTTGATTGTATTGTTGTTGATTATATTGTGGTTGATTATATTGTGGTGTTGCTAATCTACTTTTATTTTGTTCAAAATAAATATTTTTAAAACATTTTTTGTCTTTATATTGAAAAACACCACGTGATCCTTTACACATATAGTGAATTTCTAAAACTCTTTCAAGTAATTTTGCACCATTTTCATAAGCAGATTTTATTAAGTCTACTTCATTGTCGTCTGTTGCTTTTTTCTTATAAAGTCTAATTCTTTTCTTAACTGCTTTTAAAAATGGTTTGACATAAGGTAAATTATTTAGATCTTGAGTTTTATTAATTTGAACATTTTCAAAGTTAATGTCTTCAACAGGTGTTGAATCATCTAATTGTGTGTCTTGTTCTGTTTCAGGAGTTTCATCTTTAGGTTTGTTAGAACCAGCAAGGAGTAAATCAGTATTAGTGTATAAAATTTGTGCATCTCCAAAATCTTCATTTTGATTATATCCATATGATTCAATAATATTTCCATTTGAAAAATAAACAGTTTTGTTAAGAATATGATTAATTTCATTAATTTCATTATCATACTTTCCTGTTAAACCTTTATAAAGTTGTTTTCCTGTACGTGCTATTGCCTGAGCACCTCTAAAAGCAGCTAGTGGAGAAATACCAGCTCCTTCAAGTTCAGATTGAAGTTCTAAATATTTTAATTTATATTTTAAATATTTTTCTTTGTAATCAAAAGAATCTTCCATTTTATATATATAAATTATTAAGAAAAAAATTAATTATACAATATATCAAATAATAGTTTGTATTTAATTATATTGAAAAATTCAGTAAGTTTAAAAAGTTATATTTTCTGTTTAATTTATTATATGGAAGGTGCAGAAGAAAAACAAGAAATTAAAGATCTAAAAAAAAAGATTATTAAGCTAAAACAAAAAAATTATATATTAAAAGAAAAAGTTAAAACAATTGGCGAAGAAGACACTCAAATAATTTTAAATCTTGATAAAAAAATATTTGATTTAAGAGAAGAAAATCGATTACTTCAAGCAAAAATAAAATTTTTAGAAATACAACTGGAAAACTTGAACATTTAATTATCTAACAAATTTATAACATTGAATTTAACTGTGATAATTGATTCATCAAGATCATCAATAAAAATTACTTGATCATAAGCTTCCAAATTAATAAAATTTCAAATAAATAAAATTATCAATTTTTTACTCATTTTTTTCAACCAACTTAATAATATCACCAATTGTATATATTTTTTGTCTTTTTGTTGAATTATAATACTCTGGTTCAACAAATGGAACTGAATCATATGTTGAATTATCTGAATCCTCATATGCCTTTTCCAAATATTCAATCCACTTGCTTAAACCTGGATTTGTATCCGAGTACAATAAAAGTTCAAGTATACCATCGGAATCTATATCATCTGGATTCGCATTATTCTCAACATCTTCAAAAACCCAATAATTTGAATCATACACGCACTGAAAAATTCTCATTAACACATGGGCATGATTGATATCTAATGGTGTTGCTAACACAATTTTCCTACTATTTGATAAACCTTCAAACTCACTTACATTTGAATCACATTCATTGTGTGCATAGTATTTGATGGGGTTAGACTGGGTTGTTTCTAGACTTTGATAGTGGGTTAAAATAGTTTTGATTAACCTAGTGATTTTTTCTTGTAATTCTAAACTTGGAGCCATTTGATTTATTAATCTAATTCAACCTAATTTCAATCAATCGAATTAATCAATTTTTTATATTCCTCACAAGCATCATCATATAAACTATCAAACTCTTCTTTCGTATATTTTGTTTCAATTAATTGGTCTGACAGAAGGCCTGAATCAATAAAAGAACAAACCGAACTTGATTATGGTGGTCAACGAATAAGTTTTACTTTTAGATGTATAGGTACATTTAAGGATGAAAAAGGTGAATTAGTTGGTCAAGGAGCACCAAAAAATAAATTAACAAATGTAGATGATTGGCGAGAAATAATTCAAGCATTTGGATTAGAAAACAAATTAACAGATTTTGATTGGGAGTCAATATATGGTCAAGGATTTCATTGGAATGGTTGAGGTTAATTAATTTTTTTATTTAAAAGTAATAAAATATAAATATTATATATTTAATGGTTCATGGATTAATTTATTCTATTCAATACGAAATACATTTAACTCAACGACTTGATTTATTTGATCAAGTACTACCTTTGTGTATTAAAACAAGGAAAATGATTGAATATCAAGAAAAAAATGGTATATATAAATTAGTTATATTAAATTATAATGACTTATTAAAGCGTTTTGAAGTTAATCCATTAGCTAAAAAATATATTGAAGAAATGTATGGATCAGAATATAATAATTTAAATACAAAAAATTCTGAATTACCAAAGAGTAATAATGTGTTAGTATATTCGATGCATATTAAAAATAATACTGTTAACCCAATGTCCGATGATGAATTTAATCAACTTGTTGAAAAAATTAAAGAATTAGATGAAAGTGGTCAGTGGAGTGAAGATTTTAATAAAATGTACAAATTTAAACAAATACAAGAGATTGTTCGTGATCAAACATTTAATATGATTGTTGAAATGGAAAAAGAACTAACAAAAATAGAACTAACACCGGAAGAGATAAATATAGTTAATACAATAAAATCTGATGAGATTATTGCGCCATTAATTAAATCTGCAAGTATAAATTTGTGTTGTATTCATTATTAAAAAAATTTGTTTAATTTAAATAAATTTATTAGTTTATTTATATTATAGATGTTATCAGATATTGTTGATTTTTTAAAGTCAGCTAAGTCATGTGTTGATACAATTATAAATGAGTTAGAAGAATTTAAGAAATTAGAATCAGATGGAATGAAAAAAATAGATTTATTTATAGAAATAATAAAAGAGTTAGGATGTTCTGTTCAAAATTTAGAAAAAGCTTTTGCTGATGAAAAAGAAATTCCTGTTGAACATAGATTAAAATACCTTATTATCAAAGAACTTAAATTTGATTTAGATGATTTTGTTGATTCTATTAAAGAATATAAAAAATGGTATATTCTTGTAATTAAACGTGAAAAGTTACCAGATGACTTAACAAGTCCAACTGATATATCTGGATCAAAAACAGAAGGCAAATGTACAAAATGTTGGAGTTGGTGTTGTTCAACATGTCCTTGTAAAGTTTCTGAACCAGTTCTTTTAAATGCAGGAATACAACTTGCATTAATTTCACCGTCACAAATGAATAAAATGCTTGATGAATCATTTCAAAAAATAATGGAAAAAGTTAGAATAGTTATAGAGCTAGAAAAAGATATTTTTGGAACAGCAATAAAAATAACTCATCCTATTTTACAAAAAGCATGGATGAGTTTTGGTCCAAGAGACAAGACAAAAATAGAAGTTGAAGAACATATGTTAGTTGAGGCATTGCTCAATAGACTAAAAGATGAATGTAATGGCGAGGTTGCTAATGAATCAAAATGTAGAGAAATTATTTATAAATTTTTGCAAGGACTGGAAATAAAAGCAGGGAATAGACCCAATGGTAAAATATCAATTGATGAGCTAAATGAATTAGCTACAACTGAATTAAATTCTTTATCTGTTCTTTCTATGTTAGGATTAGATGAACAACCTGGTTGTGTTATAACAGGTCTAGAAACAGAATCACAAATTGTTAGTAATTCAACAAAAACAGAAGATGTATTAAAAGTATTAGCAAAATATGTTAGTGAACATATTGGACAACAAAATATCCAAATACAAACAACTGAAAACAAACAAATTGAAGAATTAAGTATAAATTCTATTCCTGCTCAGAATAGTCTTAGTCCAGAATCTATTAAAATTGACTTGGATGTTATCAATAAAAAACTTGATCTTCTCGACAAGGCTGGTTTGATTGCTTTGGCAAACAATCTTCCTATTAGAGTAACATCAAGTGATAAAGAAGGTATTTTAGAATGTGAAGGTTATGGTTCACATTGGCCATACAAAGTTATTTGTGAATTTGAACTTGATAATATTAATTCAGTCAATTCTGTTACAGCAACATTTGTTGCAAAAGACCAAGGATGGGGTGGAACAGGACATTGTAATGTAAGATATCGTGTTGGATCAAGTAAAATATTACCTGCATTTTTTATAGATAGAGAAAAGACCCCATCAAACACATACACTTATATAATTAAAAAAGATGAACTCGAAGGATTAACTGTTAGTGACAAAATAACATTTTGGTTATGTTCTGCTCCTTGGGGTGGATGGAGTGCACAAGTAACACATTGTGATATAGTAATAAATTAAATGGTTAAAACGAAGTAACTTTAGATTTAGTTAAGTCAAAAGTAGATCTAAGTAAAAAATATTTCCATCTGCAGTAGAAAATGTTTGAAATTTAATTATTTTTTTTCAATAAGTAATTTTGTATATAAATTACATATTCAACTAAGTAACATGCTGTAATAGCAGATGGTGAATAAGTGTCATAATCTATTATATTATTATTGTTTAAACTAATATTTTCTTTATCATCATCATCATCATCTTCAAAATGTTGTTGTGGATAAATTTGTTTTGCAAATTGTTTCCATGCATCAAAAAAATCCATTTTATTTATTAATACTATATATTTTTTATTTTTATATTTAACTAAATACCTATATATTTATTTAATGGATTTAATTAATCAATATAACACATCTCCACAAGTTTATAATTTTTTATTCGAGTTATTTTGTTCTATACAATTCCATCCTAAACTTTCTTTTATTTCCTCTCAAATTTTAATTGAACCAAACCCAGATAAACTAAAGGAGCTGATTAAAAGGAATTTAAGAAAAAAACTAGAAATCGAACTTAAAAATGAAGATAATGAATATGCTAAAGTACTAGATTATGTAATGAATGGAAATTATTTTAGAATTAGACCACTGAGTTTAGATGGGAATGTATTTGATAAAAATACACTACAAATTTATACATTTGATTATACAGCTGATCAGGAAGAAAAATTTAAAAATCCCTTTTGGCTTTATCATGGATCGGCCTTGCATTCTTGGTTTTTTATTATGAAAAATGGCCTGAAAGTTCTTTCTAAAACAGCACTTCAAGCTAATGGAGCAGTACATGGTCCAGGTATATATATGTCTAATTCTTTTCAAACAAGTGCTGGATATTCTAACTTTGGATCTAAACAACGAGTTATTGGGGTGTTTCAACTTGATACTGATCCATCTAAATTTAAAAAAACTTCTAATATTTATGTGGTTCCGAATGAATCACATCTACTACTTAGATTCTTAATAGTTATAAATGACAATTTATCTAATTTGAGTTTTGTTGATGGAATGATTAAGGATATTATTGATAAAATAGGATTTTCTCAATCTAAAGTATCAGATGTAATTGCAAACAAAAGACTTGGGATTGAATTAAACCAACTAAGATTAAATGAAAAAGTTTTAGCTGTTGATGTGATAGTTCAAGATAGTCAATGGATTGTGTTACTTGCAAATGGTACTGAATTAGAAATTCTTTTTTCAAAATATCCAATAAGCCCCCCATTAATAAAAATAAATAGTGAAGTTCAAAAACTTGACCTACTAAATCCATCAAAATGGTCAATCACTACTAGACTAAATGATTTAATAGAGTTGTTTAAATAAATAAAGAGTAAATAAACATAAGACTTGGTATTATAATAAGTTTATATTTTGATTTAGATCTAGGTTTATGTTTTTTATCAATCCACTTGATAATATCATGTTCAGATTTATTTGTAAAAAAGTCTTTTGCTTCAATTAAACCTTTTAATGCAAGTAAATAAATATGAGAGTCGCCAGGCCAAAGTGTTAATCTTTTTGGATAATTTACTCTATGTGTTAAAAGAACAAGTTGATTTAGATCATGAGTTTGAGGACAAAAAATTGGTACAATAGAAGTAAAACATCCATCATAACATCGTGAACCATTAATAATAGTACCAAAAATATTATTTGAAGTTAACCATGGGATATTAATAGATGCAGAAATTGAATTAATTAAATCATCTAATGTTTCAAAATGATCAATATATTTTTTTGTAAAACTAAACCATTGAAGTTCAGAGACAAAAATTTTTATTTTTCCAGAACAAATTTCATGTGCATTAGAAGGAAGAATTATATGTAATGCTTGAACTGCTGCATCATGTAAACAAAATCCAGACTGCATATATGCTTGAATTATATCATAAGTATTAAATATTTGTTCGTCTGTTAATCTACAAATATAATAAACAATAGATATTGCTCCAGAACTTGTTCCAATAAAATACCTAGGATTATAATTCATTTTTTTGAGTAATCTAAAAAAACCTAGATGATAATAACATCTAAATCCACCTCCACCAACAATTAAATCAAAGTTAGAATGTTTAATATTAAAGTTTTCAGTTAAAATATTTTTTTCAAATAATTCTAATAGTTCCATATTAACTTAATGTAAATCATTTTTTTTATTTGTGCACGAAAAAAATTCTAATTTATATGTATAAATGGAAAATTCTTTTGACTATAAAGAAAAGTACTTGAAATATAAAAAAAAATATTTACTATTACAAGAACTAATTGGATCTGCTCAACAATCTGATCAAATTTATACATCTTTAATTGTTACACACAATGGGAGAATGAGATGTTTATTAGACACATTGGGATTAACAGATTTAGAAATTAATCCAAATTCAGAAATTAATCCAAAAAAAAAGAAATTTATGAATTGTGCAGTTTTAAAATTAACAATTGATTCAACTAATATAGATGCTGATTTAATTATACCTGGTGAATTAGCTGCTGGTGAAGGTAGTCCAGACACTTATTTTAGTACATTAAAAAAAACTGTTGGAAATTCAAAAATAGACACATTTGGAAAAAAATTTATTTTCTTTATTGTTAGACATGGGCATGGTAAACATAATTTAGCTAAAGACAGAGACGCACAAAATTTTATAACAAAAAAATTACAATTTAATAAAGCAATTAGTTCGTTGTCAGGTTCAATTACAGATGCTGAATTAACAAATTCAGATGATCAAGAAAAATACCCTGATATAATGAAAACAAATGGTGAAATACAAGCAGTAAAATCTGGAGAAAAATTAGGTGAATTAGGACAACAAATTGGTTTTTTATTTGCTTCTGATTTAAAAAGAACAAGACAAACTTTATATAAACTATTAGAAGGTGCTTATAGTAAAAATAAAATTTTAGGACAAAATGTTAGAAATGTAACTATTTTACCATGTGCACATGAACTTGACTATAATAAAAATGGTTGTGATGGTAAACAGGGAATGACAGCTCCTGAAAATGTAATGAACTGTGAATTAAGTAAAGTAAAAATGTGCACTGGTACGGAAAAAATTAGTAATATTGATTATTGTTCATCAATTCCACTAGTTGCCAAAGATGAAAATCCTTTTAATTTATGTTTAGACTGGAATTTTTATAAAACATTTTATGATGGTAGTAGAAAATCACGTGGTTCTAATACTAGTCAATGTAGAATAACAAATATGATTCAAGAAGCTATTTTAATCATTTTAAATCCTAATGAATATAAAAATATTCTTAAAGAAAGAAAAGAAATAAACAAACAAACTAAATAAATATATCTAATGGACTTATTTGACTTCTAAATCCTGCTGCATTTGGATGACCACCACCTCCAAAACTTTTTGCAATTTCACTAACATTTGCTTTATCACAAGATCTTAGACTAACATTATAATTATTATTAACATTATCATGTCTCCATAAAACTGCAAAATCAACATTTGGATCTGATGAAATTGCATTACCAAGTTCAGAAATATATTCAGAAGTACAATTAACAATACAAACTCTTTTGTCTTGGAATAGACTAATTTTTTTAAGAGCATCTTCAGCTGTTGCACGAACTTTACAATTAGTTGAACTTGTAATTAATCCACCAATCCCGATATAATATTCAATCTTATCAGGATTTGTATATAGCTCATTAAAAAGTTTAAATAGTTGAATAAAATTATATTGATCTATTGTTGAACAAACTGTTGAAAATCCAGTTGTAAAACATTTAGAACCTGATATTTTCCAAGTCCATAAATCTCTATCTTGAATCATTGAAAGGAATAATGGAATTGGTATGTTTTCAAAAAAATAGTTCCATGTAATCCCTACTCCAGATTTTTTCATGTCAAAAATAGCATATGATTTAGTTACTAGATCATCATGTGCAGTTATATGATGGTCTAATACAACAATTGATTTAGCAATTTCTTCAATTTGATTTAAAATATCGAGTTTAGGAGAATAGTCACAAAATAAAACTCTACGACCAATAAATTTATTTAAATCAAGTACAGTTCCATGAGAAATTGGATATAATTCTGGTTCAGGATATTCATTTTGTTCATGAGCTAAAGCAGCAACATATGCAGATGCTAATCCATCTTGGCATGGGTAATGAAATACAATAATATCAAAAATTTTAGTTTCCATTTGTTAATTTAATTATTGTATTAAATATATTCAATATAATAAATAAAACAATTTTTTTATATCTCGTTACACTCAAAAATAATTAAGATAAACCAATTATTTTATAGCTTGTTACACTCACTTAAAAATAATTGAAACTTTTTTTTCTTAGTAGTACTAAAAATAAATATTATATTAAATAATAAAATAAAATGGTCTGTCTCTATATTTTAGTTATTCTACTAACATTTTTTGTTAGTAGTATGTCAATTTATTCTGAAAATTTTATGTTTGGCCCAAATGGTTGGACAATTGAAGGTAATACAGAAAAAACAAATAAAATTACTCATGAAACATATTCAATTAATTCTATTATAAATAGATATATTATTGGTAAAGAATGTTTAGTAAATGTTGATCAAAAGAAAAAAGATGATTCAAATCTTTGGTATTTTACTAAAAAATTTTCTAATCCAATTAATGCTTCTGATGCAACTGTTTTTACATTTAATTTGTATGGTTTTGCAGGAAATTTTTCAGACTTAAACAAAATTGCAAATCCAATAGTTAAACTAGTTGGATCTAATGGTATGTCAATTCAAACTAAACCAAATCTTTATAATTTTAAAACAAATTATACAATTCCTTTCCATAATAAAATATTTGACGGACCTATTAGACCAGTAATTAGTTCAATTGAAAAAATATATATACTTGGTGATTGGACACGTGGTCATGAAATTATTGGACTAGACAATGTTGCTATTTTGGAATAAAATGTGAAGCATTTAATCCACATTTAAAAGGACTAATTCTTGCAATTATACTTTTGCAATTAAATTTTTTACAAGTTTGTTTGTGAAAATTAAAAAACACACATTCACTACATGTTGGTATTTGTTGAAATGTTTGTGATGGATGTATTGCAGTTGAATAAATTCTTTTAACAACATATTTTATATTATTCATTTTATTTTAAATAAAATTAACTGTTTTGTATATGTAACTAGTTAAATAAAACAATTTTTTATACTTATTAAATACTCTCAAACCTCAAATCCATTGACTCAAATTAATATCATCAATTAGATATTTGGTCTTGATAGTATTTGCTAGCACTTGCTCAATCATTCGTTTTTTAGTTGCAACAACTTTTTTCGATTCAAAAACCATAGTATCAATTGTGTTTGTTATCATCCAATTATCTTTTGAAATGTCACTATAAAGACAAAAACAATCACATCCAGTGATTTCTTTAAATGCTTTAAAAAATCTATCACTTGGAAATCTTAGCATCCTCTCATAATCATTATCTTCAAAGAAAAATTTAATTGGAGGACTTAATGGATATGTTGGATCAAAAACAATTGTGTATTTTTTAGTAGAAGGTCTTATACTAAAAATTACTTCAATTTCTTGTGCTTGATCATCAATATTAAAACTATACACATTTATATCTTTAATGTGTCTAATTTCATTTTTAACTCTTTTTTTGGCAAGGAAAAATCCTCTAGACTCTTGTAGATCTGCTTGATGGTAAAAATATTCCATAGTTTACAAATAGCTATTATATTAATTCACATGCAAATACTTTTTCAATTTTTTACTTACACATACATTCCAACAGGAGGTGTATATACACTCGGTTTAGATAATTTGGTTATAGCTGTATCCATATCTAGAGCAGTAATTGTTTTTGATTCAATATTTGCTTTAAAACATCGTAAACTTTGATCATATTTTATATAGTTGACAAATTTCTCAACATCTCCTCCATAAGATCCAAATCTTTCTTTGTTTAATTTAAAAAATTTGTTAATATCTATTGACTTTTCTAAAATATATCCTTTAGCTTGAATCTTTGAAACAAATATTTTTCCTAGTTCTTCTGGGGTATATTTTTCAATTGAAAAATGGTGTGAAAACCGTCTTTTCAAACCTTTGTTAAAAGCAAAAAAACATTTTTCTAAATCATCTGAATAACCTGCAACAATAAACATAAAATCTTTTTTCCTTTCAGACAAATACTGATTAATCATATCAATTGCCTCTTTTGCAAATGAATCTCTTTTTTCTTCATTACCTAAAGAATATGCTTCATCTAAAAATATAACACCACCCATCCCAGATTCTAACACTTCTTTAGTTCTATGTGAAGTTTGACCCAAATACTTGGCAACCAAATCATCTTTTTTAATTTCAATAAATTTGTTTGATTTTAAAATTCCAAGTCTAACAAAAATATCTGCATAGATCTTAGCAAATTCTGTTTTCCCAACACCAGGAGGTCCTTCGATCACAGTATGGAGGTATTCATCTGTATGTGGATTTTGAATCCAATAAACAATAACTTTAAATATTTCATCTTTGACAGAGTCTAACCCAATCATATCATTTAATTTAACAAGTGGGGGAATAATATTATGTAATCTTTGTAGTTTAGGATCATGTTTAGTACCATCCCATTTATCTTGTAATTTAATAATATCTTGAATATTTCTAAGTGAACTAAATATTTTGTTAATTTCATCATCATCATAAGATTTTTTATTTTTTTTATATTTAACCAAACTATATTTACTTGTTTGATTAATACCTGCTTCTTCTGCTTTTCTTTTTTTGTCATTTTCGTTAATAATAGCTTTTTTTTGTTCAAGGACTATTTCAAGAGATTGTTTTTCTTTTTTTAAATCACCAATCCTATCTAATAAATCCCAAACAGATGTTTTTTGAATTTCTGTTAAGAGTTGTACATTTGTTTTTAATTCTGCAAGTACCATATTGTAGTAACCAAATGAATAATTGTAATCATTTTGAGTATAGCTATTTGAATACTCATAAGTAGGTGTTTCCATTTAACTGAATATAATGTATTTAATTAAATTATATCAAATAATAAAATAAAACAATTTTTTCCCTGCAAGGGAAAATAGCCCCTGGCAATTTTTTTTGAATTAACATCTTATACCAAGTAGATTAATTTGTTCATCAATATAATTAACAACATTATGATCAACATAAAAAATACTTGTGCCTAGTTTACCATTTGATCCAACTGAATAATATATTGTTGAAAATTTATATTTTTGTATTAACTCTTCAATTTCTATAATAGCATTGTCAATTGTATCTTTAACATTGTTTGTTAATTCTAAATATCCTCCTAATTTTAATGTTCCTGTGGGAATTCCTGCCGAACGAGGATTTTTTTCATCACCATATTTATTCCAAGGTCTTATTATTGCATTACCTAAACCTTTTTTATTAGTTTCATGATGTTCTTCATTATCATTAAAAATAAATAGCGAGTCTGAATATTCAGGTTGTTTTATCATCCAATTAAAATCTCCATAAGATCCAGATTCAATATATCTAACTCCAATAATTTTTGGTTGCATTTGATTTAACTATTAAAATTAAATCAAATCCAGTTAATTGTTTTTTCAATTTTTAGCTAAACATTAAGTTCTTGAGTTTGATTAGATTGATTAGGTTGATTAGGTTGATTAGGTTGATTAGGTTGATTAGGTTGATTTGTTTGACTAATTTGATTTGATTGATTAGGTGATTTAGATGCTTCTAATTCAACAAATGGACTTTCATCTAAATATGTACCTTTTTGTATTGATTGAATGTCTAAATATATTTTTTTCATTTGATCATTATTTATTTTTTCATATATTTGAATTATACTTGCAAACATATTTAAACCAATTCCTGCCCATAAATATCTTGTATCTCCTGAACTTGCCGAATATGATGATGCTAATATACCTACACTTTGAATTATATGAAATAAATAAACCATTCCTGAATTACATCTATTCAAAAAATGTCTACGCTTTAAAAATGTTTTTAAATCTTCTAATTTATTGTTTTCTAAAACTTGTTGGATTGATTGAGTTAATTGAATTTGTTGGCTCTGACTCGGTTCCATATAATTTATACTTAGATATTTATTTATTAGTATAAGTATTAGTTGTTCCTATACTAATACTTATAATTACTCCTAAAATTGTTGAATTAATTTATAATCCAAAATGTTCATTTGTATCAATTTTTAATTTAAACATATATTATTAATAGATATTTTTGGTTTCATATATGTTTGTGTTAGTTTAAAATTTTCATACACTTGAATCATCGCACTAAACTCAATCATAAAATTTCCTTTATTATAATCATCTATATCAGAATATGTAATAAAAAATATTTTTGATAATTTCATCATTATATAATAATATAATTATATTTTTATTGCTTTAAGCTATTTTTTCTCATTAAAAGACAAACAAATAATTCCTCCAATTATTAATAATATTCCTATTACTCCATATTTTGAGATTTTTTCATTGAGAATAAAATATGATACTAACACTGTAAATATTGGTGCTGAATTTACTAGCGCAGAAACTACATAAGAATCATGTTCTTTTAATAAATAAAAATATAAAATATTTGGTATAAAAGACATAATAATAGATATAGCTCCCAAATAATATAAATTTTTATATTCTATTTTTGAAGCTTGTTTTTTAAAATGATTCCAATAATATAAAGTATATGCAATAATACAAATAGTATAAAATGCACTATTTAAAACAAAAACCATTTTTGTATCCATCTTACCTATCATAGTCTTGTGTGCAATTGGCGAAACACCCCAAAGCAGTGCAACAAACATAGAATAAAATAATAAATTCATTTTATATATTTGTTAGATATTAAATATTTCGTGTAAACATACTTAAATAATTGAGTATATTTAATGAATATATTATGGCATTTTTATTTATAGCTAAAAATTTTTTTAACTCAATACCAACTAATACATTTAAAAAAGCTTCAACAAATTCTGAAATTATTATTGGAGGAGTAGGTAAATGTGTTTTTGAAAATAAATTAATTGGATATGAAGCAATGGCATATTCTATTTGTTTGTCTATTGCTCATCAAGATGCTTTGGCAAATGGAATGCTAATTTTAGGAGCAATTGGGTCCGGAATTATTCCTATATTAAGACTACTAAAATCTTGGGAAAATAAAAATATTGATATAATTAATTGTGAGTATCCAAAAAATCAGTCTAATTAATTGTTGCACATGCAATTCTTTTTCCTGATGATTGGATTGTTTTTAGATCATCGGGAAATTCATGAATAACTAATGTTCTTCCAATAATAGAATTAGGACCAATTAAATCAATTAAATAATCTGAAAATTTTACTTGGACATTTCCATTTGCATCTGCAAGAATATTTCCTAAATCACCAACATGTCTTGCTTTAGGTCCTTGATGGGGTCCACCATGGGGTGAATCATTTGGATCAAAATGTGGCCCTGCTAAGTCACAAGAATCACCAGGTTTAACTGGTTTATCATGAATATGAAAACCATGTGATGTATTTGGTTCAAATCCTGTTAAATTAACTTGAATTACGACATTCATAGAATCTGCGAGTTGGACAAACTCTACACTTCCTCGAATCTTAGCAGGACCTGAAGTAAAAATAGCCTTAGCCTGTCTACTTGGTTTAGATTCAGACCCAGACATATATACACTTCCTGTGACAAAACCTATAATTCCTAATGAAACTATATTAACAAAATCCATTTATATAATACTTTCAGATAATATTTTGTTTAAATAATCTATTTTTTCTTCACATAAAGATTTAATTCTTATATCTGAATAGCCATCTCTTATTTTTTCTAAATGTGAAATATTTTTTCTTACTCGTGCTTCATCTAATTCTATGTTAGTTCTAGGAATTATATATTTGGAACCAACTTTTTCTAAATCAGAATATAACTTAATACAAGTTCTAATTCCAAAATAAGGATTGGCAAACTCATCTTCAACTAATAAATTTTGTTCTTGAAGATTTAATAAAGAAAAATAATCTGATGGAAATCCTTGAGTTGGTTCCCAACCAAAAATTTCTATTGAAGCATCTGGATCAATTGATTTTAAACTAATTTCTAATCTTTCACCAGTTGACATTTTTGCTTGGGATACTTCAAAAATTCCTGTTAACCTAAGCTTTTGATATGCTGATGGTATAACAATTACATCTAAATCACCAACTTCACGTATATCTTTAAGACAATAACTAGCCATAATCATATATTCTGATTTATTAATTCCACACGAATCAATTATAAATTTAAGCACATGAGCTAAAATATGTGTTTTTGTTTTATTATTAATTTTGTCTTGATTAATAATTTCATCAATTTGAGATTTTAAATCAAACCCACCTCTTAGTTGAATATATCTATTTTTATATTTTAAATATTTGTGATAATAATCCATATTAATATAAAGTAAGATATTAATCTATCAAATCCATTCAGTATTATAACTTTTATCAATAGGTCCATCTAATTCAATCCAATCAATTATTTGGGATCTAATTGGATGGGGAGATCTACTAATAAAATCTTTAATATGAAAAGTTATAAAACAGCCTTCTTCACCAGATATTTTTTTATATGCAATTTCATATGCATTTCTTAGTGCATAATATCTTTTACCTCCAGCACAATTACAAGGTTGTTCGTATAGCCCACGATGAATTCTAACGAGTAAATCTTCTGGATCTGATCCAGAAGAACTAGCACAAGTACACAAAGGATAAAATTGTCTTATTGCGGATCGTGGTGGATGTTCGCTGTATGAATGAAAACAATACAAACTTGGATCATTAATAAATTTATTATAAAGATCTTGATACCTTATCAAAAAATTTTGTGAATTTTCTTGATATGCAGCCGAAGGGTACCTTATCAAAAAATTCTGTGAATTTTCTTGATATGCAGCTGAAGGGTACCTTGTTAAATTTTCCTCTTCAGCAGTTTGATATAACTCTTTTAGCAAACAATAATTTGTATTTAATTCTAAATTTGTTTGATTTAGAGTGTAACGATCTGGAACATAATTAATTGAAATTGTATCACGTGATTCGAATTCTATTAAATTCATATAATTAGTGTCAAGTTCTTTTTTCATATTTAATAACTCAAATGATTGTGTTATTACTTTGTCTAATGTAATTGATGGGGCCCAATTTTTTGAACAAATATATGATTGACAACAAAAACATTCAAATCCATATGTTTTTTTAACTTTATATTGGTCAGAACATCCAAGAGTAGCAAAAAAATCATTTCCATTAATTGCAAATTTTGGAGGTTTAAATGGATAGCAGACATCAAGGATAATGTCAAGTTTATTATCTGGAAAACTACATTCTAAATTATATTCTTTATCAGATAATTTTGTTAAGTTAAATTCAACATCTGGATAAATAATCTTTAAATTAGCAATTTCTTTATTTGCACGTTTTAACATTTTTAAAAATATATTATATTCTGTAATACAATAAATAAATAAAATCAATTTTTTTATTTTAAACTGTCTTGCACATATATGTACCCTCAAGTTCATAGCCACATTTTGTTCTATAGTACTCTCGAGCACCTATACCTGCAATAACTGCAATTTTATTCAGTCCATGAGATTTAACTATTGTCTCTGCAGTACTCATTAGTAATTGTCCAAATCCTTTATGTTGGGCTGAATTTGCTTTATTATTTTTATTTTCAGAACCTACACAAACTATTTGACCATAAACATGCAATTCGCGAATTAATCCTGCTCCTTCCAGTTCTGGAACAAATCCTAACCCTGGTTCTGGATCAATTCGAAGTCTACAAAATCCAAGTAATCCAGAGTAGTGTTCTCTTGATCCAGAGTACCAAAGTCTAACAGTTCCTAGTGTTACCAGATACACAATCCAAAATTTAATTAAATACCAAATCCAAGCCCAATGATAGACTTTAGTTTCTGTTTCAACTGAAATATGGTATTCTTGTCCTTTAGAGGCCGCATAAGGTCTAACAACTAACTTGTAATCAGAATATTCTCTAAATCTTATTTCCATACATCTAATACATTTACAACTTAAACCCTTTGTTTCCATCTGTTTATGAATTACTTGTCTCAAATTAGATATTTTATTATAGCCAGCATCCATAGAATGAGCAGGAATATCGCGAACAAGACGTTCAATCCTAACCCAAGGATTTATAGATGACTTGTATTCAATCAACACATCAATCAATTTCTGAATATTTTTTTCTGAATAGGGAACATATGCACCAGATTCATACCATTCAGATATCTTAGATGTGACTTTGTATTTGGAGGGATCATGTGATTTTATTACTGCACATGGATATATTTTTACATCATCAAACTGTAAATTTGGATCTGAATTTACTTCATTAAACATCCATTTATCTAATTCAGGAAATGAAAAAGGCAAATCTGGCATTAAATGTACAACAACTTTAAGACCAACGCCCTTTAATAGCCGGATTGCACGAATTGTATCTTGATTGGTACAACCTCTATCAATTAATTTAAGTAAAGGTGTTAATATATGTTGAACTCCAAGCTGGACTCGTGTAATTCCCCAACTTAAATATTGTTTTATTGATGTTTTTCTTACATAATCAGGTCTTGTCTCAATAGTTAAACCAATTATTCCAAAGACAGCTGTTTGGTTTTCATCAATTTCTTCTTGAATTGATTTCATTTGTCGAGGGCTTGATTTGTTAGATAAAACTTCATTTGCAATATTAAACCCCCAGTAGATTTCATTGATAGTTTGAGTTCTGTATTCCAAAGGCATCACATCCCATGTCCCACCTGACAAAATAACTTCTATCTTCTTTTTTGTTCCATCTAATACTGCATTTCCAGTATTTAAATATGCTTGTAATCTATCTAATATTTGATCTTTAACATCAAAATTATGTTGCAAGGCTCTTCTCATAGCTGGTTCAGATGATATATATGATTTAGGTTGAGTTGGATTTCCTTCCAAATCTGTTTCAGTTGGACAGTAAGCACAACGTTCAGGACATGAAAATTTAACATTTGGTCCAGGTTTTGTTACTAAAGTTACAACTAAAACACCTGAATCAGATCTAGTTGCTTTTTTAATTAACCATCGTAAAAATACTTTTGTGTTAATTTGTTTTGATAAATCTGGTTGTCTTAACCAACTTTTTCTAACTTCAGCCTTTGTCGGGGCTATTTTTAGCTGAGACCTCGTTAGATTATATTGAGTTGTTATATCATCCAGTGTATAACCAGGAGTTAATTTACTCACTAGTTCTTGGACAAATTCATCTAAATCTGAGTCAGAAATAGATGAATTTGAGGCAAAAGGTACAATATCTTCAATGTCTTCATTAATTTATTGTTATATTGGCTGTTTTTATATATAAATAGCCAATTAATATATTATAATCAATATATCAAAATTAAAAATCAATTTTTTCTCTGCAAAGGCAAAAAATTGATTTTCTATTTATTTGACTATTATTTATTCAACAAAAAAAACAAATGCTTGAAGCTACTTTTACTTGTGTTTCAGATAATAAAAATTTAGTTGGACGAGCTATTCGTTTCACACCTATGGATTCAATTCAATTAATTCAAAAAATACAATCTAAATTTAGTTTTTCCAATATTAATATTATTTCTGTTGAACAATATAATAGTTCTGATTCTGTTATTTTTGATGTGTTAATTGATTTAAATTTAACATGATCCATTAAATTAATTGAATCAATTGAGTAAATTTCAGAACAATCTATTTTTTTCTTCATATAAAATATTTAAATATTTAATAATAATTTAATTAAATGTACAAATATATCAATATATTTTTATCAATAAGCTTAGCGTTTTCTATATATTTAATTTATGATTTAGACAGTAAAAAATATAAAAGTATTGAAAAAAATATATTACCATCTAAAACAACAGAAAATAAATCGTCACAAACAGAAGAACAACAAGATATAACAGAAAATAAATCATCACAAACCGCTTGCCAAAGGTACAAACCCGCCCTGTGGGAACAAGCATTGCAATCTCAAACGGATAGACTTACTAAAGAAAATCAAAATATAAAAGAAAATAAATCTGAACTAGAAGATCAAGAAAATAATGATTTAGAATATGATCATGTTGAGAGTTTTGAAGGTGTTAAGAATCAAATCTGTGAATCTAAAACAGAAAAAAGTTTTTTACAAAAAATTTTTTTAATATAATTAATAATTTGATTTAAAAAATTAGTTAATTAATTAATCAATGGAACAAATAAAAAATATTAAAATAGATTTAGATTTACCACCAGAATTAAGATATGAAAAACTTTGTGTAATTATGGATGTTAAAAACCTTAAAGAAAAATTTGAACAAATGTATCAATCATATATTGGAATTATACCCCTTACTGATTTTTTATTAGAATCAATGGTTAGATCAAATATTGATACAATAATGTATAGAGATGAAATTGAATTTTGGGCAGATAAAATTGGATTACCTTTTTATAAAGTTGTTATGTTACAACTTATTTATGAGATTAATTCTGGGTGTACTACTCTAGTATCTGAACTTAATTCTTTACAAACTATGATTAGAATAATGGACTGGCCTTGCAAGTTTTTAAAAGAAATTACATATCATGGTGTTTTTTATTCACAAGGAAAACCTATTTTTGATGCTGTTTGTTGGATTGGATCAGTTGGTATTTTTACAGCTAGATCAATTAAATCTAAATATATGTGTGCATTAAATTATCGAAGAGTAAATAATATTTCAATGCATACAATAGCAAACTGTTATATGAATACTGTTGTAGCCCAAGCATGGCCTGTATCTTATCTTTTACGTTATATGTTAGAAACGGGAGAAAAATATGATCGGGTTGTTCAAACACTTGAAACATGCAAATTAATTTCACCTGTTTATTATATTATTTCAAGTCTAAAACCAGATAGTTATATTGGAAATAAATTTAGTCCCTGTATTATTCAACGAGCACCTGAAGCTCATAATACAATATGTATGAAAAGCTTAGTTCAAACTAATTGTGATAGTGTTGCATCACCTGATAATATTATGTTTAGTAAAGAGAGACTAGACATTATTAATAAAGCTTTAGCTGATGAAAAAAAAACATTTGAAACAGTAATTAAAAAAGTTTGCTCATATCCAGTACTAAATAAAGACACAATTTATATGTCTATAATAAATGCACAAAGTTTCGAAACAAATATAATTACTGACTATAAAAATATTGTTTAAAAAAATAAAGGTAGTTAATTTTTTCTTAATTATTTAATTCAGAATTAGAATAATAATTATTTTTAATCCAAAACTTAACAATTGATCCATCTACTATTTCTAATTTATATTTATCAGGTAATAAACTTGAAATCCATTCAGCAACACGAACTTTTTTTGCTTTACAAATATAATAAAATGTGTCATCATTATCTATAAGTGTATTATCTAATGAATAAATCCATTTGGTAGTTTCAAAGCCACAAAATGCCCAACAATAATAAAATGCCTTTGTAATTATTTCATTTGTATTAAGTTGTGGATAATTTTTAAATAAGTACTGAGCAACATCTAATTTATCAAATTGACAAGCTTCATAAAAGTCAAATTCAGAAATAGTTGGATTAAATGTTTCAAGAAGCCATTTAACTATTTCTAAACCATTTTTTTCATTGTGCCCACAAGCTAATTGTAATCCAAAATTTTCATCGTCTGTAATATTAATTGAAGGATTCATTTCAATCATCCATTTAAGTAAATCTAAATTTCCACAACTACAACTCCATAAAAAATTATTACTATTTATTCCATTAATAAAATCTGAATTTAAAGTTAATAACCATTTGCAAATATCTAATTGTCCATTTCTGCAAGCATAATCAAAAATTATAGTTTCATCATTTGAAAGAAGCGTACAAGTTTTTGTTATAGATTTTGGATCATCTGGATCATTTCCTAAAATTACATTATCTTGTTCAATTAGCCATTTAGCTAATTCTAAATTACCTTTTTTACAAGCAATTAAAAAAGCATAAAACATACTTATTGTTTGATCTGTTTTTAATAAATGTATTGCTTGTTCAGGACTACCACTTAGATATACATCAATAAAATTTCTTGTGCTGTCTCCATAACGTAAACTTATTAAAGCATAAATATTATTGTTTTGCTCCATTTTATATATTAAAAATAAATTTAATTTTATCTTTAATCAATAAATTTTGTTTATCAATTTTTTGTTAGTTTAATATACCAATAAATTATCAACTGAAGCAAACATACAAATGCAGATGCACCATTTGATAACACCTGAATTATGTCTCCAATTGTTATGCTATAGCCAACCCATAGAGCCAAATTAAGAAATCCAATCAATGCTTGAGGAAAATAAATTAAAGTTGTATCTTGAGTTTTAATTACTTGATATAGAACTAAACAAGGAGAGAAATTTTTTGCTACTGAAACAATCAAACAACCTAACCCAACTATTTGAATTGAAAAATCATCTGAGATTGTATGTAGGATTCCATGGATTAAAATCATAGTTAGCCAGTATAGGAAAAATATTATTGAGCCAATTTCTACTTGAAGTAGTTTGTCAGGTTTAGCTTGCAATCCTTGAAATATTGCTAGAATAAAACCAAATGTTGTAATAGTACTAACAACACAAGATGCAAAAACATACACATCTTGAGTTAACACTGAATAATATATCCAATTAACACATGATGCAAAAGATAAAAAAAATAAATATTCATTATATTCATGAGCTTGGCTTAATCTATTAGACAAATAACTCTTAGCAATTCTAAGACCTAAAAGATTTGATAAAATTACTCCAACGAGTCCATACCAATTAATTGAATTAATTAAATCCATAAAATTGTTTTAATATAAATATTAATTTTATTTTAAATTAATAATTATATTAATGGGATGCAAATATTCAAAAGCAAAAATCATTGATTCAAATGATTTAGTATATTTCAATATTATTAATATGTGTAATTCATTCCAACTTGGTGTTCAAACAATTCAAGAAGTTAAAATTTGCGCAGTAAGATTTAAAATGATTGATTATGAAAATGTTAGGACAATTATTGTTACATTAAAACCAAATAATTTATCATATCTTATTACAACTGTTTGGATTGCTGCAAAAGAAACAACTGAAAATAATTTAGACTGTTTTAATTTATGTGTTAAAAAATACCATTATACATATAAAGATTTAGATAACTATCTTAACCAAATTGTAAATGATATTGTTTCACAATAAATAAACTAATTATATCTCCATTTTAATTCTGCAATTGTATTGTCAATATTAAAATCATATTTTATTAATATTTCAAATATCTCTATTGATAGTTTAGTATAATATGCTTGTAAACTAACCATACATTCATTTATATCTTGATCTGATATAAGATATAAATCTTTATTTATTTTATTTGAAACAAAATAATTATCTCCAAACTTATTTTTCCAAACCATATATAAGTCTGATTCAAAATTAGGAGTTCCAGAAATAATATTTTCAACTCTACGATATTTATCTGGTGTTATACAGTCTAATTTATAAGAAAATCTTTCAGTTCTTATTTGTTGAGGTAGACATGTTATAATTTTTGGATTAACAATATTTAAAGAATCTGTATCAGACATTTATTTAATTATAATTAAATAATTAAATAATTAATTAATAAAATATTCAATTTTTATTTATACACTATTTACAAATCTACATTTTGGTTTATTTTCCTTTATATAAAAATGTAAAATTCTTGGTTCAACTAATAACACTTCTAATGTATTTTTTTCTTCATTTACATAATTTGGTTTAAATTTAAAGTTAAAATCCACTGTATTTACTCCTCCCGCTAATGCTATTGTACCCGGGAGACTTAAAGGACACCAAAATAATTCATTAATTGGATCTCTATCTTCCATTAAATAATTTGTACATGAAAGTTGATAAAAATCATAATTTAATGTTAAACTATTTATATCTAAACTTATTGATTCCAAATCTTTGTCAAAATTCCAATATATATCTTTAACTCCATAATCACTTGAAATTAAATTATCTGCTTTTACTTCATATAATTTATAATATTTTATTCTTCTTGAAAAATTTTCATAATCCCCAATTCTTTGTCTTGTCTCTTCTGTATCTAATTTAATTGCTTTAAAATCAACTCTTACAACATGTGGACTTAATAGTTTGATTTCTAAAGAAATTGGTAGTTCTGGAAACAAATTTATTAATCCATCAAATTGATCTAATGGCAGTCTTATTACTAAATTTGAACCTATTTTATTAATATATTTTGATTTATTTATATGCTCTAACATTCCTATAATTTTTGGACTAAAATCAAATTCTGCTTCGTCAATTTTAACTTTTATTGATCCAATTAAATTAATGTTTGTTAATTCAATAAAAGTTATTACTAGTCCATTAATTGCTGTGAATTTGCTTAATAAATCTTGTAAATTTGCATTTATTAAACTTATTTCTTTATTTGAATCTGCTCTTACATATTCACACCTTAAATTAGTGTGACGTGAATATAATCCATTATCTAATTTATAATCTGGTTTAAAATATGTAAAATTAGGATTTCCTGATACTTTTGAATCATGTGTTCCATATAATTCAATTGTTGTCATTTGATTAAATATTATTATAACTAAATCTTTAAATAAAAAATTGAATATTGTCTTTTTTGGTAAAATATAAAATAAAGTTTTAATTAAAAATGTGTTATCTTTGTAGATCTAATTTAACAACTGAAGAAATTATTGCTCAATTAAAGCAAAATATTGATTATAATAAATTTAATACAGCTTCAGTTATGTTTATTTTGCATTCTTGTATAGGTATAGATGGTCCTGAGGCTAAACAAATTGCATTAGAACTTTTAAATAATTTTATTAAATATGTTAATACTAAATATCCATATTACACCCCAGAAACAGGATCTGAAGCAATGTTACATCCTAATGTATTAGTTAATTTACATAAATGGTGTGAAGAATTTACTAATACAAATTCATTATCAGACAATCAACTTTTTGAACTACTTGGAAGGAAAATTCATGAATTCCAAAAAAAACAGGCTAATCGGGAATTAGGAATTGGTATAGGTTTTACAACTGGATTAGCTTTAATTTTAGGAGTAATGTATTATAAATATAAGAAATAAAAAAGAATAAAATAATTTTATTTATGCAATTCTACTAATTGGATAGTATTTTTCTCTGCAAAGTGGACAACTATCTTTACCTTGTGAATACCATTTAGTTAAACATTTTAAACAATATTGATGTAAACATCTTGTTTGAATATTTGATTCATGTTCACAACATATTAAACATTGTTCCTTTACATTAACACTAACTGTTTTTAATCCAACTATACCATTAGTTTCTCCAATTATTTTAAAACCAATTTTTATTCCAACAACTTCAGATTTTTTATTTACAAAATATGAATAAATACTTGGATATTTATTTACAAAATAATCAAACACAAGTCTGTTTTTACAACGATTGAATAATTGAGTAAAAAGATAATCATCATTTGCACGAATATCAGTTTGTTCTGAAAAAAATTCACACAAATCTATAAATAATAAACCAGGCTTTGGGTTTGAACAAATATAATTTCGTAAATGTATATATCCATCTCCATATAGGTTTGAATCTGGAAATGATTGAAATAAGTTTTCAATATTCCTATTGATATTAATTAGTTCATCAAGAATAATATCTAAATTATACTCAAACATTTCTCTATTTTCACTCACAATTATGTCAAACTTATTTTTTGGAACTTCATTTTTTAAAAGCACATTACTTATAAATAAGGGATTATAAGTTGATGGAATTGCTAATAATAATTTCTCATACAGTTCAGGAATATAAGTATTTGTATATAGCTCTCTATAGAATAAACTTGAATAATAATCTGGATTAAAATTATAATTATCCAGTTTGTTAAATTTTTCAAGTATTCTTAAAAGATAAATTAGTTTAGATGCTGCAATATATACTATTCTAAAATTACTTTTGATTATATCACTATAAGAACAGCTTGCAAGTATCAAATCAAAAAATAAAAATGCATCTGTCGCCAATGTAAACTCTAACCAGAATGATTTATTTTGTGAATAAACTCCTTTAGATAAAAACATATTAAAAACATCTATATTTTTTTGTTGAATTGGTATTGCTGCAACTGATGACACTGATGATAATATCTCAAGAGGAAGATATTTCATTTTAGAATATCTAACACCCCTAATTTTTTGGACATACTCTAAAATTTTTTTATTAGACAAGCTTTTTTTCAAAATACTTAAAGACTTCATTTTTTTAATTAACAAACTAAATGTAATGTCTTCTAAATTTAACTTATCAAAAAAATGATTAGTTAAGACATAAGTTAAAGTATTTGATTCAACCTGATCTAATAATAATTCCTTTATTTGAATATTAGGATCTAATAATTCTTTGCATTTCGGAACAACAATTTTTAAATAGTTTATTTTGTTTTCACGAATACTTTGATTTACAAACTTATTTATCTCATCACAATACTTTTCAGGAACTATATCAACCCATTGAGACACAAATATATCTGTCGAATTATTAAATAGATATTTTGGATACTCATAATTTACCTTATACATCATGAAATTAAATACTTCAAAATCTGGACTTTGTAATAACTTTGACCAAATTATATCTGGAATTCCATATATATCAACATCATAGTACAACATTATTGTTTTTAGTTTTTGTAACTCTTTGTTACTTATATAATTTTTTATTAAACTTATAAACTGATTGTAGTACAAAATTGGTGCAATTGTATGCAATATTTTTATTCCAGCATTTGATAGATTTAATTTAATTTCAATCTTACGTTGGTAAACAAGTGAAAAAATTTCATAATTGTCAGTATGTACTAATGCCTGAACAATTTGTTTATACCAAAATTTATCACTCTGAATTTGTGTTATTACATCATTTGTAAACATTGATGATGTAACATTATCCACATATATGGATTTTTTAAGGGCAAAAAGTTCTGTGTTTGTTTCGACTTCTCAAAATTCAAAAACATATATATTTATACTTTATATATAGTATAAACACTATATATTTATCTTATGACATATAAAAAAAATATTTTTCAACTTTTTCTATTATATTCATAGTATATAATAACTACTTTGTCTAAATATATAAAAGAAACCTAAAAGTATAAGCCTTAGATATCTAAAGGACACCTAAAAGCTGGCTAATCAATTTAACTACTTTCAGTAGTTAAACTGATTAGGACACACAAAGTATGAGCTTTAAATATCTAAACTTAGTTTAGATATCTAAAGGACACCTAAAAGCTGGCTAATCAGTTTATTAGCTAAAGCTAATAAACTGATTAGGACACCAAGTTTTTTTACAAAGTTGTCTGGGGTTGTTACTACCCATTGATTCACCACATACTAAACAATGCCATTCATCTGTTTTTGGATTATATCCATATACTTTCTCTTTTTTGAAATAATCTGTTATTTTTGTTTGTGTCTGTTTTCTTTCCATTTTTTTAATTAGTTTATAATATAATTTAATTAATACTACTAGCCAGTTTTATATTCAATTTTTTTCAAAAAGTTGAAAAATATTGCTACTGTAATATAATAAGATTATATGAATATAAATAATGAATGAAATTGACATTAATAATGCTATTCACAGGTATAATAGCCTTTTCTTATATTTTATTATGAAAGCAAAAAAAAAATATAATAAACTTTACGCCAAGCTGTCTAAAGAAAATATAAGAACTATCTATGAAGAAAAAATTTTAGCAAAAACTAAAAATGCCATTAACTGTATCATTAATAAAATTAAAGATGATGATTATTACCCAGACGAAAAAAATAAGTTGTATATACAAAAACAAGAAGCAATTGAAGAACAAATAATTAATCAACCTATTCAAGAACAACATATTGAACCTGTTGATGTTCCTGTTGATGTTCCTGTTGATGTTCCTGTTGATGTTCCTGTTGATGTTCCTGTTGATGTTCCTGTTGATGTTCCTGTTGATGTTCCTGTTGATGTTCCTG
>JACCDO010514404.1_pt1 | contig 79348 bp, 38 predicted proteins | sample 7446101 | NCBI WGS metagenome assembly JACCDO01 (sample SAMN15323440, study PRJNA562643) | freshwater metagenome | isolation source: river surface water | place: USA:Blue River Watershed | collected 2017-08-16
ATGGCTAATAACAAAATATGTAAAAATTACAACAAACTAGCAATAATAAGCAGTATTATTACAATAAATATGACAATAATCATTTGTATAATTTATATTGTAATGCTAACCATATTAGCGGCTATATAGCTATTAAATGTTAATTTTCAGTTATCTTATATATGTAGATTTTCTACCACACTGCTTTTGTATAGTTATAAAACATTTTTTACCACTACTTAGCCCGCTCCGTCACTGCAGTGCCGGCCCAGGAGAAAAGTGCGACATTTTTGCAACTGTCTAGGATATTTTATTCAAATGTCCCGCAATTATTGGTTGCTGTTTTTAAATCTTATCTTTAATGTAGTAATAGGTTGTAGTCTTAATCAGGAAAATCTACAAGTTGATTTACCAGTTACAAATGCAATAGTAATAGATGAAGTTAGTGATAAAAGTTCTGAAAGATCCTTGACAACTGCCACTATACCTACCGAAGTTTATATTGGTTTTGTATATCCTCAGTTTAAACCACTAAGTATATTTGATGATCATAGTGATGAATCTCAAGATTATGATGGATCGCAATATTTAGCTGCATTTTTAATGGCAGTTAGAGAAATAAACAATAAAACTGATGGTATATATGATGATGTTCTTGTTAATACTACTATAAAGTTTGCAGTTAGAGACACTAGAGGGCCATTTATTGATGATATTGAGGATGCTAAAGACTTAGCCGCGGTTGTATTTAACAATACAGGAGTCAGAGTTGTTGTTGGTGCAGCCAGTAACCCTGCATCCTCAGCAATTGCTCAAGTATTTAATGATTACAAAATTGATCAGGTTGCTTATGCCAGTACAGGTTCATTTTTAAGTTATGTTGGACCATATCCTTATTACTTCCGTACTTGTATGGATGATGCATTTGAAGGATATGCTTTAGCGGACATAGCAAAAAAACATTATGGTTGGGACATTATCAGTACTTTCTCTTCTTCCGATTCCTTTGGAACTGATGGATTTTTACAATTTTCATTAAGAGCTACAGAATTGGGTATAAAAATAAGGTCTATTCATCAGTTTAGAGCTGGTACAGAAGATTTAACTGATGTAGTAAATGAAGCTATAAGTTTTGGATCTCAAGTATTTTTCCTGTTTCTAAGTAGTGAAGATGCTGCAAATTTACTAGCAACTGGTTATAAATTAGGGCTGTTTAAAGAAGGTATTCAAATTATTGGTAATCATGCGATACTTGATAGAGACACATATTTATTGTTAAAAAATGAATATGACGTGCCAGTTCAAGAAGTTTTGAAGGGGGCAATCTCAGTGAATCAATCATATGGTGACATTAATTCAGAAGCGTTTAAAGGTTTTGTTGATCGCTGGAGAAAGCAAAATGACACAATATATATAGATCCATATACAAATCTAGAAACATGCTGGGATGATACTGATGATGATGGAGGAAGATTTTTGTATAAAAAACAATTTACTACCAACAGTAATTATAAATGTACTGGTCTAAGATTTGAGGAAGATTTTGAGAGTGATGGTAGTAATATTGCCAAATTTGCAGCGTATGCTTACGATGCTGTTGTCTCAGCAGCAGTTGGATTAAATAAAACAATATATCAGCAGAAATATTATGATTTAACTGACCATGATTTTGGTGACTATTTGAATGCAGCCATGAGTTATAATTATACTGCATCAGGTGTAACAGGGGAAATTGTATATCGACTTGGTGATAATACCGGGTATGGCTTTGGGGATCGTGAGATTGGACAACATTTAGATTTAATAAACTTTCAACCCGATTTGTATTGCCCAATCAATACTGAAGGTGGTATAGGAATCATTGGAACATGGGATATAGAAAATGGTCACGCAGAAACTGATGTGGTGCCAATATACAATTCTCGTGATAATTCAGTAATTAAATCAAAGCCTCCACCTGAAATTATTAGAATAGATACGGGTGTCCAAGTAATGCTCATTATTTTTGGTGTTTTATGTGTTTTAGTTGTTGCTATTAGTGCACTAATTTTGTACACATTTAGAGCCAAAAAAATAGTGAAAATTTTTCAACCTATGATGTTGGGTATTATTCTAGGCGGTAGTATATTTTGTGCTGCCAAATTATTTAATATTTCAGCGCCTACTACTGATGCTACATGTAAACTAGATATATTTTTTGGTCATTTAGCATTTACACTATCATTCGGTGGAATGTTATTGAAGCAATGGCGTGTGCATATGATAGTTAACTCAGCTTTTAAAAAAGTAAAAATCACAACATCATATATTGTGCGACTTGCGTGTGGACTTATTTTCGCTGTAATAGTGTACTTAGCAATATATGCTGGTGTTGGAAATCCGCATGCATCATATAAAGTATACGTTATTGACAAATTACAAGAAGGTTGGCATGAAATGTGTTCTGATACGTATCCTGAATTTGCCACCACAATTTATACTATTGAAGCTGCTTTACTTATATATGGTGCAAGATTATGTTGGCTAACGAAAGATGTTCCTGATGCATTAAATGATTCAAAACCTATTGCTGCATCCATGAGTGTAATAATTCTTATTAGTGGATTAGTATTTCCTATCGTATTTTTGTTACCACTTACACCAGCATCAAAGACAATTATAACCGGTGTTGGTTTTTTTTTAGCTTCAATGTTTACAACTGCTATATTAATCTTACCTAAGGCTTACATGTTATTTCAAGGTGCTGATTTGGATCATAAAATGAATATAGTGTACCCTAAAAATGTTAGAGGTGGGACTAAAATTGCTGATAAAGAAGAAAATACTGGTAGAGTTGGTGATTCTGGTCCGCAATATGCAACTAATGTAAAAATTGATCCAGCAAGTAGAAAAAATCGAGCTGAAAATATAGTTATATGTAAGGCAGAAATTGAAAAATGGAACAACTTGTTATTACAACTTCAATCATATGAATTGAATCAAGTTAATACTAACTCTAATTCAAGTTATTCAAAAAATTCAAGTGCTGCTGTTTCTTCGAATACTAATCCAGATGCAGATGCAGATGAAGAAATTGCTTTAGTAGGAGGCACTGAAACTGATAATAAAAATACTAGTATTCATGCAGAAGATGCATGAACTAGTAAGTTTGTAATTGTATTTATTATTTACTTTACTTTAATGCAGTAATTCGTTCTTCCCTTCTTGTATGACCCGGTCATTTCTCCGAAAAATCTTAAACTTGGGCGAGATCTGGTAATTCTAGCGCCAATTGTTTGAGTCACCTCATAATAAGATGACCATGAACTATCCCTCATATTCTACTGTTGGTTTAATGGTTTTATTATCATTTTGTTGTATGTCTGGAGGTTACATATTACACAAACAAAATATTGAATTAGACTTGTTAACAAAACGATTGAAAAAAGAAGAGGAATTGAAAGAAGAAGAAAGGAGAAGTAGAATAGCACTGCAGCAAAAAAATAGTCAAATTGTTAGAGAAATTAGTGATAAAGATGGTTATAGTTTAGTACCAATTGGATATGTAGAAAGTCCATTTGTTGATAGACGCGGTACACCTCGACAACCTACACTTGTTACCGCTGCTAAAGGAAGAATAAGATTTAATAAATCTATCATTCAATTCGAACATTTCAGTGAATTAGAATTGTTTTCGCATTTATGGGTAATATTTATTTTTAATTTTAATACTAATATTGAAAAATCAGTACACAGTCCAGCTAAAATTAAACCACCAAGATTAAATGGATCAAAAGTTGGTTGTTTGTCAACAAGAAGTCCTCATCGTCCTAATCCTATTGGCTTATCAGTAGTAGAAATAGTTGAAGTAGGAAAAGATTATATTGATATAAAATCAATTGATTTAGTTGATGGTACAGTAGTTGTAGATATTAAACCGTATATACCATATGATAATATTCCTTGTGATTTACCATTACCAATGGCAATAGGAGAAGATGGAAAACCATTAATTCAAACAACTCTTAAAGTTCCTCAATGGATTTATGAATCAGAAATTGAAATGTTACCAGTTAGATTTAGTGAATTAGCTATGAATAATCTACAAATAATTATTGAAAATAAAGAATTAAAATTTTATAGTAACGAGAAAGAAATTATTGATTTAATAACTCAGGTATTACGTCAAGATATACGCAGTGTTAATCAAGGTAGAGGAGTCACTAATCATGAACCATATAGTTGCCGATTAGATCAATTACATATAGATTTTATTAACGAAAATAATAAAATAATAGTAAAAAATATAAATTTGTATAAATAATACAGTCGTTGGTTTATTAATTCTCGGTTTCTGAATCACTTGATAATACATAGAATGAATTACCTTCATTAGCACTACTGACAAATGAATCATCAAAAAAATTGGTTGAAAGACGTACGGCATCTGAATCTTCAACTGTTGATATGCGATTTGGACTATTATTACTCACATTACTAGTGATTATATTACTTTCAAGAGATGCAAAAATTCCTGAAGTTTCAGATATTTCATGAATACTGATAACAGGTGGAGGTGTTGCAGGTGATAATGTGTCAGCCAATAGTCTACCGACGGGACATAGTGCTGCCAATCTAGGTTCTGCCATATAATAATTTTCATCATTGTTTACATCATTACTCTGGTTAATACTATCATTAGATATATCACTCTCTCCATCTAGTGGAACTGATAATACTTGAAGTAATGGATTAAACGATGGTAGTGGTAACGGTGAGAGCTGAGGAAGTGTATCACTTTGGGTAATATCGAGATTGTTGTTGATAACAAAATCTGACCATGGTGTCAGAATAACATTTTTGTACAAAGAATGTATTTTTTCACTAACCAAAGCCCAATTTTGGGTTGCTGAATATGTTTTAATTGCATCATGCAACTCTAATACTAGCAGAATTACTTGATCATGCCAATCTTCAAGTTGTGATGCGTAAAATGGTTGATCCCCATTTACATTATCGTCAATTAAGGCACTTGAAGGCACTACTTGTAAATTTAATTCATTCAAAACAACTCTTGGTTGAGTAATTTGATGACCACTCGATGCTACATTATTATTATTTAATTTCATTGGTGTGTATGTATTAACCAACAATTCATTAACTTGAGCGGACAATAAATCATATTCAACATTTTTTTCATGCAATGAAGTTTTTAAATTACTAATTTCATGCACTAACTCCTCGTTCACAATCATAAGATTACTTGTTTTGATTTCATGTTCATTCTTTAAATCCTGAATAAATGCTTCTAACTTGTTTCTTATCGCAACATTTTCTTGTTCACGATCTTCGCACTCTTTAAGTATATTTGATTGAAGCAAAATAGTATTCAACATATGTTTTTCATTGTTGTCGTCACTCATCTTGTTACTATCTCGTTGAGCTTTCACCTCAGACTCATAGTTTGAAATAGCTTTCGTTAACTCGGTCATATTAGTATTTTGAACCAACAACAAATTATCTTGTTCTTGCACTTTATTAGAATATTCCATGATAATATTTTCCTGTTGCAGTGCTTTACTTTTATACTCAGCTAATAAAACTTCTTGTTCATGCAATTTATTAGAATATTCCTGTAACATAATTTCTTGCTGTTGATTTTTACTCCTATAATCAACTAATGAATCAATTTGTTGCTGTGTTTTTGTTTTATATTCAGCAATTTCTTGATGTAATGACTGTATAATTTGTTCATTTTTCACTTCAATATCAATATTATTATCTTCATATAATGTAAATTTATTTTCTAATTTATTTAATAATAATTTTTGTTCATTTATTAATTTTTCAGATGCATCAATAGATTCTTTTAAACAATATTCACGACGATATAATTTTTCATTTTCATCTTTAAATTCTTCTAATTGTTGTTTTAATAACAAGATTTCTTCATTTTTCTCATTTATTTGATAATCATGTGAAACTTGAATACTTAGTAATTGTTCTTGATGTGTACTAAGAGTTTGAGACATTAAACGATCACAATCATTACGTAAATTATTCATCATTTCTTCACTGCGTTTACTTAAGGAATCTGCATGTGCTTCATAACTTAACAATATTCGGGCACGATCAGCACGTAAATTTTCTAAATTTGTATCATATTCATTGTTTAACTTGGATATTTTTGACTCATAATCTTGACTTAATGATGATTTTTCTTCTTGTAATTCTTCTATTCTATTAGTTAGTGAAGAAATTACACTTTCATGTACGCAATTTTGTTCATTTTTTATTTCTAATTCATTCATTTCAACTATTTTATCTTGTAATACATGGTTTTCATGTCGTAAATTATCATTTAATACTTCCAATTCGTGAATTTTATCAAGCATTGTATTACAACGTTCTTCAATAATCAAGCAATTATTCTCAGCTGCTTCAGCTCTTTCTATTGCATGTAAATGACGACGATTAATATCTTCAATTACGTATAAATCATTATTATGTTTCAATTCTAATTCATCACGCATTAAATTTATTTCAAAGATATTAGAAATTAATTTAGTAGTAACATGAGTGCATTCATCTTTACATGAGTTCTGCACAGCACCCATATCTAACACATCATTGCGTAGAGAAGCTAACGAATCTTTAAATGATTTCATTGTATGTCTGATTGTTACTAACAATTTAGGATCTACCTGATGGCTTTGTGATGTAACTCGTAAGCTTGACATAAGTAGTTCATTATTAGCTTCATCTATTATCTTTTCTTTTACTTTAATATCAGTTTCTAATAATAATATTTTACTCAATAACAAACGATTATCACTTTCAACTTGTTCTTTATTTTCAATAATTTTTCTTAAATTATTAATTTCAAGTAAATTAATATCTTGGTCTTGATTTAATTCATGTAATAATTTTTCTAATCGCTTGATTTCACGTTCACTATTACATTTTTGAATATCAATCATTTCTTCTAAATTATTTATTTCATTGAGATTTTGTTGATATGTTGCATCATTATGACTAATAGTATCTTGTAATTTTAATATTGTATCCTTACTTTTTTCTAATTGTTCCATAAGTTCAGATCTAATTTGGTCTTGACTCTCTTGAGCTAATGATAAAGCAGTAAAAAAATCAGTTTTATTACTTGTTATTGTATTATTTAGTATCTCAATTTCTTTATTTTTTAACTCATTCATTGCATCTTTCTCTTCATTAATTCTATTCACATCAACTAATAATGATTGAATTTGAGTATGAGCATCTACTAAATCATCAGATAATTTTTTCATTTCTTTACTACTTTGTTCTAATTGATTACATATAATTTCACCATGCTTTTTATCACCATCTGCTTCTTCTTCCATGAATTTAATACGTTCAATCAGGACATTATTTTTATTCTTTATGCTCTCATTAAGCACTTGAATATTGTTGTAATCAGATTTTAATTGATTTAATTCTTCATTCATATCACTAATTGTATTACTTAAAGCCAAATTATCTTTATTTTTATTGTCTAATTCTATATCTTTGTTACTATTATTCGTGTTGCTATAGCATAGCTCCATTGTAAGCTTATTCACTTGCTCCGTCAATGACTGATTATCAGCATTACATTTGGCTACAATATTATCCAATTCAACTAAACTATTTTTCAAGACACCATTTTCATTAGCAAATAATTCTACATTATTCAATAGAGTTTCTCTTTCATTATTGCGATAAACGTGCTCCATTTTAGCTATATCTAATGCCTCTTTTAATGCATTATTATCAATTTTTGTTTGATTTAATTCATATTCTAACCGTTTTATATCACTAGTCATTTCTAATATAACATCATTCGCTTCTTCTTTAACCATATTTAAACTACCAATTTCTTCAATAGATGAAAGTTTTGTTAAATCTAATTGTTTTTGCAAATATTGTATTCTCTCTTGAGCAACTTCATATTTATCATAAATTTGTTTCAACTCATTTGTTGTAGTAACTACAAGACTACTATTTGCATTGTTATTGAAACCTAACTCATTAATTTCTTTTTTTAATTCACTAATAGTTTTCTCATGGTTTATTATAACTAAATCCTTTTCTTCTAAATGCTTTTGATGCGATATTTGTTGGACATTAATATTATCTCTAAACCTTTTATTATCGTTTTCATTTAATGATTCTAATGATCGAATAGTATCTTTAAGGACCTCAATATTTACTAATAATGAATCCCTTTCACGTTCAATATTATATAATTGTTCGCCAGCATTTTGAAACTCATTAGTCATCTCTTGACGTAACATTAATTGATCATTTTGAAATTTGATCACTTCATTGCTCCAATTATCTTGTTCATATTGATGATCAATTCTTGCTTGTTCTAGTAATAATTGTGTATTAGAATTACGTTGCTCTAAATTATTTATATCATCAAGTAGTTGATTATTACGATTTTTTTGTTCATAATATACTTTTTTCCACTCTTCAATTTCATTTTTACTGTCATTTGATGCACTAATTGCATAAGTTAAATCGTTTTTCACTATTGTTAACTCATTTAATAAATTATGAAACTTTGCTTCAATAGAACTTTTCTCGCTTACTGTAGAGTTATACATAGATTCCATTTCATGGAGTCTTACTTGTAGTTCATCATTCTGACGAATTAAATGTTGGCTATTCAACGTGATATCATTACTATTGTTGATACCTTGACTACTCTGACGTCTTACGTCCTCTAATTCTAATTCCAACTTTTGAGCTTTTTCTTCAGCTATACCTAATAAGACGCATGATTTACTCAATTCATTTAATAGTATATGCTTATTATTTATTACTTCTACGTGCTGATTTGGAATTTGATTTAAATTATTACCATTGACGACTGTCCCCACTGCCGCTCCAACCTTTAACAACCCATTGGCTACTGTGCTAATAACACGTCCAAATGTAGGTACAACAACTGGAATAGTTGGAATTTTACATGCTATTGAAATGGTTTCCTCGTTAGCTGAATCATTTAAATCTGAAAAATTTGGAGATACGTCAATATAATTATTTGACTTATTTCCATATGGAGTGTTTATAGCAACTGAGTTTTTTATATTGAAAATATCAGGTGAATTATTCTCAACTGGAGATAAAAGTTTATTAACTTTTTCAACTGTTTTACATATATTTCTTATTGCTCTAGGAGATATAGTGGGTACCACAGATGTATCAAATATTTCCGATTGACCAAGAGCTGAATAATGCGCATTCTTAACAACAGAATTATTCAAAGTTTTAGAGATAGAAACGTTAGATAACGGAGTTGAAATTGTCTCATGTCTTTTGGGTGAACGTGCTTTCGACGGTGTGACTGTTGTAACTATTTCATTTGGTGCCATTGATCCGTTGTTTGCATCTAATTTTCCTTCCTCAATTACATCAATATCAAATGCACTTGCTCTTTTACTTTTCTTCATCGAGGATGATGATGAGGCTGACGAAAATAATAATCTATTTGGAGAATATATGTTACCACTGCCAGTACCAGTATACTCTAGAGATTTAATACTACCGTATTTATTACTTTTAAAAGTAACTTTTCTATTTGTACTTTTCAAATCTTTTAATATGTCCAAAATATTAAAAAATGTTAAACTAGCTACATTTTTACCATCAATACATGATATACTATCACCAATAAAAACATTCGATTGTAACAATGTTGCACTTACTCCTTTATGATCATCACCAAAATAATAACCTTTTATTTTGCAACCATATTTAATATTGTTTATATTATAGCATGGTTCTAATTCAAGTCCCATTGCACCAGGAGGAAAATTAAATACGTAAAATTCATCAGTGTCATTATAATTTCTTATTTTTTCACTAGATGAAGTAAATCCTTTTATAATATCTCTGGGATTGACTCCAGATTTAGTGGTGCGACTTGCAACCGTATTTGGGCTTAGTTCTTGGCCAAAGGAACGCATTTGTCGCATAGGTCTTCACTAGAAGGTAGTAGCCTATTTCTTTGATTTTTTGATTTTTTGAATTTTTGCCGGCCCTATGGCTGTGGACGGACGATTTGCTGGAAACAAGGCAATTAGATTTGATCAAAGGCTAAGGGAATAAAATATTTAATAATTTTGACAATATAATTTAGTCTACGTTAACCTTAACATTTCCATATGCGGCAAGTATTATCTTTACTACCCGTAATAATTGTATCACCCTCGTAATTAAATGCACAACTGAATATTTCATCAGTATGGCCTTCTAATACTTGTAAACAATCACCTGTTTCAGTTTCCCATACTCTGGCAGTCTTATCAGATGATGCAGTAAGCACTCTTGATCCTTGTGGATTGAATGCAACTTTAGATATTTCACCTTCATGTCCGGCTAATATAGCATGACATGCACCAGTCATAGTATTATGAACTCTTGCATTACTATCTGCTGATGCTGTAACTAACTTAGATCCGGTAGTATTAAATGAAACATCTAATATTTCATCATTATGACCACGTAATGTATGAACACATGTTCCAGACGAAACATCCCAAACTTTGCATGTACGATCAATAGATCCTGATATACATAAGTCACTACTATAATTAAATTGACAACTTGATATTTCTCCTTGATGACCAGTTAAAGTATGTATACATCGACCATTACGCACATCCCAAACTTTTACTGTATTATCAAAACTTCCTGTAATTATTTTTTGTCCGTGTGTGTCGAAATCTAATGATACAATCTCAGCAGTGTGACCTAATAATGTATGTAAACATTCACCACTTTCAGTATCCCATAATCTAGCAGAGTTATCCATAGAACCAGTAGCTATCATAGTTCCATGTGGATTAAATGATAAACACACGATTTCAGTTGCATGCCCACGATAGGTATGATGTAATTGACCTGTTTCGGCACTCCATAATTTACAAGTTTTATCAAAACTTCCCGTAATTATTTTATCTCCATATGGATTATTAAATGCTATAGCATATACTACATTTCTATGTCCCTCTAATGTTAATAATTCATCACCAGTAATTGTATTCCATACTTTACATGTACGATCATAGCTACCAGTAATAAATTTATCACCGCTTTTATTAAATGCACAATTAGTAAGTGGTAATATGTGTGCGCGTAAAATTTTAAACAAAAAGAAATCACTACTTTCGTTAGTTTCTAATTTTTCAATTAATTTATATAACATTTTCCTATTTATAATATTTAAATATATGTAAAGAAATAATATGCTAGATAATGCTATGTATAATTATATATTACCTTAGATGAGGTTTTTTACTCTCAGTTATTAATGGTTCCTCAAATACTATTTGATTTACAATAACATCAATATCAGTATCAGGTGTTAAATGCAATAAATCTATCTCTTTCATTTCTCTTGTTTTATCTCTTAATTCATATTCTAATATAACTCCAGGTGGATAGTAACGTAACAAAAATCTCTTCAACTTCATGATAGCTTTGAGCTCGCGTTGAGATAGTTGTGATTTTTTGATTTTTTTCAAAAAATGCATAGTTGGGTCAGGGTATGGTTTAAAGGCCTGATTCATTCAATATATATATACATCCAAAATTGTCGGCTAAATGATTAAATTAAGCTAAATCCTTTAATTATAGATTATAGTACTATACTAGATTATACTATATTATTACATTAGTACTTTTGTATATCAAGAGAATGTAATCCTATATCATATATCGGACAATGTGCAACCAAACATTACCTTCTTTCAGCGTTTATAACTGTAGTTTAAAATGGATTTTGTCTATAGCCCGGCCTGCATCTGTGATGACATGTTTTACAAAAGCATTTTCAAGAACAACTTGCCTTTGTTTCATTCCTGGAGTTGTTGAATATGTTAAAATTATTTCTACGTAATTGTGAAAGACGAGTTGTATATAATGCTAATATTAGAATCTCATCATTTCATACATCATACATCTGCAGTGACAATATAACATATTCTGGCGGTCATGCTAATGTAGGTCAAGGTGGATTTTATGGATCAGGGGGGTCAAGAGTTTCAAAGAATGTAGTTGCACATCATCCAGAGGCTATGGCAAGACAAGCTGATATCAAGGATCTTGTTGCTATTATGAATGAAGTTGAAAGTATTGATACAGATTTACAATCATTGGGTAATGTTGTTAGTAGTAGATCCATTGAATTAAAAGCAAGACTTAAAAAAACTGTACAAAATCCTAAAGTTAGAGAATTATTAGCAAGACTAGAAATTAAAGGTGAACCAGTTTGGGGATTATCAGTTAAAGAAAGATCGCTTGTTGTAGCTCTACGTTCCCGATATTTATCGTCATAAAAAAATGATAATTATCATTAATTTAATATATAACAAATTGTAAAAAATGGAAATTAAACTTCTGGTCCACCTTGTTCACCACCAATTCTTTTCACACGATCGTGTAATACATCTTCAGGATTCATAGTATCATATTTATCATTTCTCCATGGTATATCCTCGCCACTTAATTCAGCATTATACTCAAAATCAGCCAGATCCCAAACTGATAATGTATTTTTTTCAAACATTAGTTTTTGTTGATCTCGAGGTGACATACCTTCACCATATAATTGAGTTGCAATTTCTTGTGCTTCATCAATAATTAATTGTGCCTTATCCATAATATTAAATTTATCTACATTACCAAAATTTGTTATAAATTGTCGAACAACATTTATAAAAGCAGGTGGTGATATAAGTGGAGGACCATCATTAATTTCACCTTCTTGACCCATACTTTTAGATGGTTTAAATGCTTCAAAAAGTAATTCTTTTCTCTTTTTAGAATCTTGAACTCTTATTAAAGCACGTAGCAATCGTTGTTCATCTGGTAATTTACGTTCCTTTTCTAACAGTATACGAGCTGATAACTTACGCAAAACATCAGCTGCTTGTTTGGCACCTGCTTGTTCCGCTTGTTGGGTATTAGCTTCGATTAATAATGTTAATGCCTCATCAATTTCATTTCGTCGAACCATAGCGACAATTTCACTTTCCATTGCAGGTAATGTACGTTTAGCTAAAATTCTTTGTAATTTATCTTGTGCATTACCGACGCGCCTAGCCATTTCAACATTAATACCATCATAAATTTCTTGATATTGCTGAGCTTCTATATTAGCTCCTTCTTGATAGCATATAGCTATTTCCTTTTTCAACATATCTAAAAATTCATAATCACATAAATCATAATTTAATGAGATACATTCCTCTAACGTCATTGTTACTGGTCTATCTTGAAAACGCTGTAAAACATTCATAAATGTTTCTTTTTTATCAATTTTAACTGTAAACTCTGGTAATTTTATTTTAGAATCATTTTTATCATTCCTTTTATCATCATCACCACCACGACCCATTTGTACTTCTTGCATCTTTTTCTTAACTTCATCCATAGTTAATTGTTCATCAGCAACATCCTCTACACCATCACCTTGAACTTCTTTAATGCGTTCTAATACTGCAGTAATTGTTTGTAATAATGATGTTAAACCAACTCTTTCTTCAATATCATTAGATTTATCAATTTTATTTTGTAACCAATTTGTAAATTGTTCATCAATAACATGTAAATTATTTAAAACATCTTCTAATATATCTCTTTCAGAAAATAATAAAGATGCTAAAATTTGATCATTTGGATTACCAACAATTTCATCTTTTACAGCAACAGTTTCTTTTTTAAATTGATCGCCTAATGTAGCATCAGCATTTTTTGCTAATATTTTTGCTTCATCAGCTGCTAATATATTATCAATATTTTTTACTTGACCAATTAGTTGTAATATTGATGCTAACACAACTTTACTATCTTTATCAGGGGATGTTTTCAATTCATCTTGGACATATTCTATAAATCCAGGTGTCATATCTTTTATATTTTCTTCAATTATACTCTTTCTTTGATTAGGTGGTGTAAATAATATTGAATCTAATCTTTTTTCAAATAAAATTCCACTATCACTACTACCATCGGATTGTATTACTTTTGCTGATATTTTATTATATATTTCATCGTAGACTTTTAATTCATCTTCATCATTACTACTTTCTTTTCTTTCAGTTAAATATTCTAAGAAATCATTATTCATTACATTTTTGGCATTTCTTTTAATATATCCATCAATGTCACCTGAATATATCATGTCATCTAACCAGCCCTCTAATTGTTCATCAGTAACATATACCACAGGTGCTTCATTTTTAGTTGACTTTAATGTTATCAATGATGGTCTAAGAAACCTTGAATTATGATAAAAGCAATTGACATATGATACAAGTACTGTCAATAACATAAATAAAACGAACTTCGCCATAATTGTTCACAAATCGTTGATCAATGCTGGAGTCGCTGATACTTACCATGTACGTAGGAATCGAATGACGTCCGCTTGTTAAGTACCGGTTTCAAAATTGATCATTTAAAAAGTTATTAAACTTTAAAACTGAGAATAAAAAGTGGTTATAAGAAGCGATTCGATATCTCAGTTACAATTGCTATTATATAATATACTATACGATTTACTCTGACACTTCAATGCACCGGCACTTCGTCTACAGAAAAAATTTTGGACAAAAAAAAGCTAAGGAAAGTTGAAGTGAAAATGAGTTGTACCAATACAATAGTATCTTTGTGTCCAGATCCATATGATGGTATATCCATTCAAAAATATAATCTAAATAATGGGTTTTTGTCTGTTGATATTGTTACATACGGTGCTACTATCACTAGTATTAAAATGCCAAATAAAGAAGGATTACATGAAGAGGTTACACTTTGTTATGATACATATGAAAAGTTAGTAAATAATCCTGGGCCATATTATGGTTGCGTTGCTGGTCGATATGCAAATCGAATAAAAAATGGTAAATTTCAAATAGATAATATTGATTACCAATTAGCGATAAACAATGGACCGAATGCATTACATGGAGGAATCATTGGATTTGATAAAAAGATATGGGATGCTAGAATAATTGAAGGTGGGGTTATGTTTTCATATGTTTCAGTAGATGGAGAAGAAGGTTATCCTGGTAATTTAACAGTATCAGTATCATATGTAGTAACAAATGATAATAGTATTGTCATATCATATCATGCTACAACAGATAAAGCCACGCCAATTAATTTAACCAATCACACATATTTTAATTTAAGTGGTAATTATAAGGATAAAATATATAACCATAAATTAGGATTAAATTGTACATATTATTTACCAGTTGATTCGACACAAATACCAACTGGAGAATTAAAAGAAATTTCAAATTCTGTTTATGATTTTTCGTGGAATAAAAATAATTTAAATCTATTAAAAAAAGTATCTAAAGAAAATCTAGCATTAATTGATGGAGGTGGTCGACCTGGACTTGATCATTGTTTTGTTATTAATCAAAGTGAAGGAATTAATCAACTCAATGACGCAGCTATATTAATAGATGAGGCATCAGGTCGTATGTTAAAAGTAAGTACTACAGTGCCGGGAATCCAGTGCTATAGTGCAAATTGGTTATCACTAGATGATATTAATGATTTCCCACATTGTCAACATAATGGTATATGTTTAGAAACACAATTTTTTCCTGATGCAATCAATCAAAATAATTTCCCTTCACCATTATTAAGACCAACTGAAACTTACAAGCATGAAACAATTTTTAATTTTAATTTAATATAAACAAATTACAAATAATATATCTAAATATCGTTTGAGTTTGGATTATTTACTACTAGCATCATATTTCATAGTTGTAAACCATTTTTTTGTTTCACTATTATTACTATCAAGAAGTAACTGACTTAAAAATCGTGAAGGTTTTGTTGTCTTTTGCTTCTGTTTATCGGTTGAATACTGATTATCTACATTTCGTACCATAAGAAATAATACTTTCTTAGCTCTTGTAACTGCAACATAAAATAATCTTCTTTCTTCTTCCACTGAATTTTCTTTCAAATTAAAATAGTGTGGTAAAATACCTTCATTGCATCCGACAACAAAAACACTATCAAATTCCATTCCTTTTGATGCATGGATAGTCATTAATACAATACTATTATCACCATTATCACTATTTTCAGAATTAATATCTTCTTTGGAAAACATATTAGTAGTTTCAACAAAAGATTGTAAACCACTTAATCCTGTTAATGACGATTCTTTCATTTCTGTCGCATTACCTTCAGTCATATCATTTGCACTTAATGGTGGATTACTTTCAAATTGCATGGTACTACGAAGTAGTTCATCAATATTAATAATTCTATCTCTTTCTTCATCTACAGATTTACAAAAACTTGAAATATATTCATTATATTTAATAACTGCGATAACATGCCGGGTAATATCACTAATAGATCTACTTGGATTATTAGCAAAATTAAGCAGTTGTCCTATTATATCAGCAAATGTAACTAATAATTTTTTTTCTCGTGCTGACAATGGACAGTTATGTTGCGCTATTAAATCAAGTATTTCATCATTATTGTTTGAAACAGTAGATTCATATTGATAATTAGCACAAGTAACGGGTACACCCATATCTCTCTGTAAATATGATAAAAAATCTAATAAATTAATATTTTTGATATTTGTATTCATATCATTCTTAATAATTTCACAAGTTGTTTTATACCATGAAATAAAATTATCTTCAGTAACACTACCAATACCACGTTGTGGTATATTCACTATTCTTGTAAATGCCATTATATCATAAGGATTAACTAGTAAACGCAAATAACATAATATATCTTTAATTTCTTTTCGTTCATAAAATTTTATATTTCCTAATATTTTATACTTTATACCAGCTCTAATAAATTGTTCTTCTAATACACGTGACATATCATTAGTCCTATATAATATAGCAATATTTTGTGATTTATTTTTTAATTTATCAAGAATTTTTATAATAACTTCACTTTCTTGTCTATTATCATTAACATTAACAAGTCGAACAGGGTCATAAAGATTGACATTAATACTTTTCGTAGCAGTTTTACCGATAATAGAATTAGCAACATATGCAATACCGCTACTACAGCGATAATTATCTAATAAACTATAAGAATGTAAAGTATTATAATTTTGACTTAATTTATTTATGTTGCCAGGAGCAGCACCACGAAAACCATAAATACTTTGATTTTCATCACCAACAATAAATAATGACCGGGATGGCATATCATCTTTCACATTATCTAACAATTTTGCTGGAGCTAATAATTTAATTAATTCATATTGTAATATATTAGTATCCTGATATTCATCAATCAATACATGCCGATATCTATTTTGTACTTTTTGACGTGCTTCATCTACTTCATTTAATAATCTAAAGCCATATATAATCAGATCCTCAAAATCGAATGCATTCATATTGTAACATTGATTTAAATATTCTGGTAATATTCCTCTAGCTAAATCATATACATTCATGTTAGCATATAATTCAGGCGTTTCTTTCCATTTTTCTACGATAAAATCTTCCAAATGTATTAAATTTAAAGAATGTAATAATTGCTCCATTCTTATTTTATTCACAGCATTTAGAAGAACTGAGATACTATAGTTAGATTTATCTAAACTAATACCCTTTTCTTTCAAAATTGCACTTAATATTCGAGTACTTTCTGAATTATCAAGTATTAGAAATTTCGAATTTAAAGTTGTGCTGTTTGTTAATTTCGATAAATATTCATTTCCGTATGTTCTTAACATTATTGAACAAAATGAATGAAATGTTCCAATAAAAATAGAATTCTGACTAACCTCATTTTGATCATTCATTAATGCATTAACTCGTTCTTTCATTTCATTTGCTGCTTTATTGGTAAATGTTAGTGCTAATATAGATGATGCATATTGTTCATAATTTTTGATCAAATAAGCAATACGATTAGTAAGAACTTTAGTTTTACCAGAACCTGGACCTGAGATGCATATTGCAGCAGTATTTAATGGTGATGTGACTGCATCTTGCTGTACTTGAGATAATTTATCATTGCTTACACTAAATAATCGAGTATTACGTCGTATCAATGTTGTACTAGATGGATATGCTACAAGTAAACGACGATAAAATGAAACTGTGCGATTCATTAATAATATTACTAATAGAATGACAAATTTTATCATAAGAATGCACAGATTCTAAGTGAAAGGAGAAGAAGATTTTACTTTTTCGGAAAGTATTTGTCCGAACAAATTGTCCCTTAAAAATAGGTGTGGAATTGGAGTCCCAGTTATACCACAAATATACAATATATAACATTATTTTAAGGCAATAATAGTTTGTAGTTCATTAGATGATTTCAATTCTTCGCTATCAATATCAATTTCATTCTCAATTGCAAATTGCATGACAAAATAATCTTTCCATAAATTTAATCCTCTTATCCAACGATCAGCTTCAGTAGTCGTAGATGCTTTAAATTTATAATTACGATTTCCTAATGAAGTAATATTAAATCTAACAGATTCTGAAGCACCTGCATCCATGTATAACTGTACTTTTCCAGATTCAAGTAAATTGATTGAAGCTATTGGTGCTTCATCTTTAACATTAGTTGATTTAAAATATTCTAGACATCTTTTTTCTTCATTAATACGAGCAAAACGACGATGCCATTCACCTTCTAGTGAAAAAAGACCACTTTTTTTCTTTTCTAACCAACCTTGTAATAATGGAGGTTTTGTAAACAACATTTTTAATTCTTCTTGTTTTTTAATACTACTTTTATTAACAGGTGTCGCTACTTCTACATGTTTTACTTCTTCATTTTTCTTTTTACCTTCTTCAATATCATTTTCGTCATCATCAGAGTTGACAGTATTGGGTGTTAATTGACTTAGTAATGATCTTTTCTTTCTGCCTGAGCGTGATGGAGTACTTGGACTATTATCATTAGCAGTACTCTTTCTTCTGAGCATACCAAGCAAAGGATTTTCAGTTGTATGTACATTAATAGCATGACTTTCAACTTCATTACTGTCATCATTATTTCCATAAACATCTCCTATATTACCACCGCTTTTCCTATTATCATCATCTTCACTTGACTCAGGAATTTCATTCTCAATAACTAATGATCCAACTAAATTAGTATATTCAATTGCATATTCTCTCCACGCTGTTAAGGCATGTTGCCACTCTATTGCTTCATCTGATGTATGAAATCTTAATTTAACTATTTCATCAATTAACTCAACATGCAAACGGATATAATTATCTTTATGCTTATGTTTTTTGTTATCTTGTATATAAAATGACATACATAGTGTTAAATGAATAGGTAATGGTAAAGTTTTATCAACAACTGTAGATGCTATCATATTTTCATCTCTAGCAAAACATAATATACCAGGTGCTTGAATTTCTGCATATACTTGTCTCCACGATTCACGATCATAACCATGCATAATTTTTAATCCGGTAATATCATCTTTCCATTCAATATTTCCACCAATACGTTTTGGTGCCTGTAATGCTGTAGCTGCACATTGCTTTTTAGTTAATAATACAATCTTTTTTTCAGGTGATCCTGGAGTATTTGAACCATTATTATTAGTAGAAGATGATTCAAACTTGTCGTTTTTATTATTTGGATTTTTCTCATCTATTATTTCTTTAAAAAAACCAAATGGTCGCAATAATTTTTTTAAAATGCTCATAAATAATGAATCTTCTATTTCATTATTTCCAACAATTTTTTTTAATGCTTGCCGCTGAGCTGTACGTTCAGCTATCTTTTTATTTCGTTCTAATTGTCTTTTTCCTTCTGCTAATTCTTCATCAGTTAATACTGGTGTTCCAAATTGCATTGATGACATATTGATTTTTACAAATATAAAATTTAATAAATTTGTTGCTATTAAAATCATTAAAATAAGTAAAAATACTGGAAATAATGTACCAAAAGATCCTTTAATAATAGAAACACTTTGTAATTGATAAAAATGTGAAAATGCTGAGAGCATTAATTGATTATCACCATAAAGATAATCACCACTATGTAAACCATTTTCACCTAACCATCCTAAATAAAAAAATGCTATTGGCGCTGATAATTTTAATATCATTTTACAATTGAATATTAATGATGAAGGTGTTGTTCTTCCTTTAATTAAATTCATTTGACCTCCTAATCTCATCTGAAATAATGCCCACATTGCTACATATACACAATATCCTAATGTTAAGAATATAAAAATAGCTATACCACCTTTAGATGGATTACTACCATGTACCGCAACAAAAAACATATTACTTGATGGATTTACACCATTCATGGAACACATTACACCAAGAAATGATAAAAATGACATTATTCCAGTTACAACTGCTAATACACGACACATCAATGGACGTTTTTTTATGTACCATATATATTCCGCTGCTGTTGAATCGGTATCGGTAAGTGACCAATGAATCTTTTCGGATGAATCATTACGGTTTTTTGCTGCAACTAAATCCTCCATTAAATATGCTATTTTTTTCACATTTTCTACATTATTTTGTGCAACTCTATATTTATCTTTTTGCTCATTTAACTTAGTTCTTAAAGCAGCTAATGTATGGATAGTTACTTGATTTGATGAATCTACTGCTGGTTTACCCATTTTACTTGATTTGAATTCTTGAGGGCATTCTCTTAGTAATATTTGCATTGCTTCTCTAATGACAGGTGCAGCATTTTTACAAAAATCATTAGTTTTGAGTACATCCGCAACAACTAAACTAGTATTAAAATGTGTTTCAGCAATATCTTTATATGCAGCAGCAGCAGAAGTTTGTGCTTTTAATAATGAATATTCATAATTTGCTTCTTCCCATAATTGTCTTGGTAAACCAATTAATCCATATGATAATAAAAACATTAAAAATGTTTCATATACAATATTTGTAAGAATAACTGAAGTTAATGATAATCCAGATGAATCATTAGGATTAACAGCTTTTGAGCCAACTAATATACCAAAAATAATTAATCCAGCAACTAATGGTATTGCTAAATCTTTACACATTCTAAGTAATGAACTTTTCATTTTACTTCCGACTGTAAAATATCCATCTGTATCATAATATGCTTGATATGCTAAAATTATTGAATTTAGTATCAATATAGTAAAAAAAAACATGTTATATAATACTGTTAATAATGCCACATCTTCCTTATATAAAGAAGTATCATTACTTTGAGATGAAATAAAACGATCATAAATTATTGTTGAAATATCTAATGGTACTAATAATAATATACCAAAACCACATATATAACCAATAACTAATGAAATTTTAGTTAATTTAGGAAAACTAGGTTCAGCATAAAATACAATAATTTGTATTGATGAATACAGTAAAATACCATAAATAAACACAATATACACGTAAACTGAAGCTGAGGCTGCCATTATACACAAAAACTAACACGTTAAGTCCATTCTTTCACTTAGACTTGTTACGGGTATTCTTCCTTTTAACGAATCAAATTTTGGGAGTTCTGATGAGTTCCGGAAAAAGAAAAGAAGGTCAAACTAGAGTGTAGTAATCAGACTCGATAACTTATTATGATAATTACAGGTAATTTTGGGTTGTAATCAATAAATCGATCAATCGATCAATCAATCGATCAATCAATCGATCAATCAATCGATCAATCAATCAATCAATCAATCAATCAATCATTACTTGTCAAAGTTTACAACGATTCTTCCGGTAATATCATTTCTTCGCAGTCTTTGGAAAATATGATCGATATTTTCGAATGAATCTGTTTCGATATATGATTTTACTAATCCTCTGCTAGCAAAATCAAGTGCTTCTTTCATATCTTCCCTTGTACCAACTATTGAACCTTTTAAGGTAAGATGATTGAAAACTACCTTTGATGGATCACATTCAAATTTTCCTTCAGGTAAACTAACAAATACTACTTTCCCATTTCTTTTTACTAAATCAATTGCTTCACTGTATGAATTTAAATTAGGTGCTAATACTATTACTGCATCACAAGAATTCTTAATACTATTTAAATTATTCGCTGCCACAGTTTCGGCTCCAAGTTGTTTACAAAAATCCAACTTATGCGGTAAGTCAATTGCAATTGGCTGAAAACCCATTGCTTTAGCATATTGAATAGAATACGAGCCTAGCCCACCCGCAGCTCCGATAATTCCGATTTTATTTCCAGCAATTAGGTCACATTCTTTAAGTGCTTTATATGTAGTAACACCAGCACATAAAAATGGTGCAAACTCTTCATTTGATAGATTGTTTGGTTTCTTTACAACATGTGTGGATTTTGCTATCATAAACTCTTGAAGGGCTCCTGGAACATCGAGACCAGTGCTTAAGCGATTCAAACACAAAGGTTCTTGACCTTTGATGCAATATTCACAATTGCAGCACGAAAAATACATCCAGGGAACACCAACGATATCACCTATTTCAAGACCATGCTTATTTCGAGAAGAAGAAGGAGATAGTTGTATAATCTCACCAACACCTTCGTGACCAACTGCGTGTTTTGGCGGGGTAATAGCATCGATAAGATGTAAATCTGTATGACATACTCCACAACACTTCATTTTAAGTAACAATTCATCTTCTTTTGGAATTGGCATTTCCCCTGTTTGCTCTATTTTCACATGACTATGTAAATCGTTGGCATTTTTAAATACACGCATTGAACGATATAATTTAATTGATGATACTATTTTTGTAATGACAACTAGTAATATCAAAAATTTTAACATCTTCCACGTGCAATGTTTTTATTATCTCAACAGATATCTCAATAGATGAAATGAAAATGAAGTGTTAAGCGGTACAGTACCGCCGGTACCATTCGGTCAAAAAATTTAGGTATAGTTTTGTAACAAACTTTTGTTCAACTACAAGTTTCTCACCTAGACCTTGGTACTAATCATGTTGCTCTGTGTGTTACTAATTTTAATAAGTATTGTTGGCAATTATTCTCATAATAATTTACCAAAAATAGAATTAAAATTACTTGATACCAATCAAAGGGTGTTTATTGATAATTCGGGGCGTGAATTGCACTTTCATGGGGTGAATAGTATTGTTAAAGGATTTCCATATGTTCCGCTAGCCGATAAATTTGATGTAGATATATCATTAAGTGAAGAAGATCATCTTGCTTTAGAATCCCTCGGTGTAAATGTTTATCGCTTAGGAATTATGTGGAAAGGGGCTGAACCAATAAAAGGTGAATTTAATCAGACTTATTTTAATATAATAAGAAAAATTACCGAAGCGGCAGCTGAACATAACATATACACTATTTTTGATCTTCATCAAGATGTAATATCAGAAAAATATTGTGGTGAAGGAGTTCCTGATTGGATAATAAATGATGATAATAATAATTCTCCCAAGCCGAAAGGTGATGCATTTGTGAATATTGCAAGTGATGGTTATCCTACTAGAGAAGATTGTAGTAAATATTCTTGGTCTTCATACTATGGCACGGAGAGTGTAAGTAAAGCTTTTGGTGCATTATATAGCGCCGATTATTATCTTAATGATTGGAAAAATTATTGGGGTGAAGTAGCAAGACAGTTTTATGATCTAAATTCTGTTTTGGGTTATGAATTAATAAATGAACCATGGGCAGGTGATGTATTTTCAGACCCTCTTTTATTAATACCGTCTGTTAGTGATAAAAAAGTATTACAACCAGCATATGATACTATAGTTCCAGAAATAAGAAAATATGATAATAGAACATTAATATTATTTGCTGGTGTTACATGGGATGATATTGTTCCAGTTGGATTTGATCATACTCCTGATGGAAATGCAGGACAAAGTGTATTGGCTTATCATTATTATCACTGGCCACAATATGATCCTGAATCTTATTTTATTCAACGAGAAAATGATGCTCAAAGATTAGGTACTGGAATGTTTTTATCAGAGTTTGAGCGTCCATTGAATAATAAGGATTTTGATAATGATACTTTTGTTAAAGTTGCTGATGTTGCTGATTTTCATCAGGTATCTTACACACTATGGGAATACAAAACTTTTTGCATTGAAACAAATGAAACATTGAATAGTGATTCACAAGCAGCAGCATATGGTAGTTGTAAAACAGGTTATGGTGAACGTTTAATTTTTAATGAAAATGGACAATTAAATCCGGATGCTTGTAAAAAAATTGCTAGAACATATCCACAAAAAGTCGCTGGACGAACAAAATCTATAAAATTTGATGCTAAAACGGGATATTTTGAATTAAGTTGGATATTAGATACTTCAATAACACTACCTACTGAAATATTTGCCCATATGGAATTATACTATCCAAATGGCATCGATGTAAATATTATGCCTTTTAACACAATGGAATGGCAGCACAGTCTTGTGCGCAAAAATATTCTTGAGATTCATTCGAAATCACATGCAGCTAATGGTTCATGTATAACTATTACTATTAAACCATTATAAACGAAATTATTATTAATTTTTCTTGTTTAATTCTTTATCTATTTGTCGGACAAACCGGTCCTACTTATAATTTCCACAGTCGAGATCGAATTTCCTCTGAGGTTCCTCAGAAATTCCTCTACTTTCCAGATTTCAGACTTCAGACTCCAGGTGAATATTATTAATTATTATTTTACGGAGGTAATAAGGGCATCACATTAGAATTTACCAGCAGCAATAATAGCAACATGGCAGTTTTAATGGAAACATCAATGGGTGATATTGTTATCGATCTTTATGTTAAAGAGTGTCCTGTAACATGTAGAAACTTTATAAAACTATGTAAACTGAAGTATTATCATGGTTGCTTATTTTTTAATTTACAACCAAATTATATTATTCAAACTGGTGATCCAACTGGTACTGGAAGAGGTGGAGCATCTATTTACAGTGAAATGAGTAGTGGATTTGCCGACGAAATACATACACATTTAAAAATGGATAAAGTTGGATTAGTATGTATGGCGCACGATAGTAAATTAGTAAATGCAAATAATAGTCAATTTTTTATAACATTAAGAGGTGAAGATTTAATGCATTTAAATGGTAAGCATACTATATTCGGTGAAGTTGCAGAAGGTTTAGAAATTTTAGAAAAGATGAATAATTTGTACATCGATGATGATGGACGTCCATATCAAGATATTCGTATTAAGCATACATATATACTAGATGATCCATTTCCAGATCCTTTACATTTGAAATATCCTGATAGTTCACCTATGATAATGAAGCCTATTAATGAAATTGTAAGCGAACGAATTCCTTATGAAAGTAGTTTAGATATTGTAAATGGTATTTCAGATACAAATAAACTTTCCGAAGAAGAATTAATAGAAAATATAAAAAAGAAAGAAGCTAAATCTAGAGCAATTGTGTTAGAAATGACTGGTGATATTCCTGATGCTGATATTAAACCGCCTGAGGAGGTTTTGTTTGTTTGTAAATTAAATCCTGTTACAACTGACGCTGATTTAGAATTAATATTTTCTAGATTTGGAACAATAAAAAGTTGTGAAATTATACGTGATAATAAGACGGGAGATTCTTTAAACTATGCATTCATTGAATATACGGATGAAGCATCGTGCATACGGGCATATGATAAAATGAATAATGTATTAATAGATGATCGTAGAATTAAGGTTGATTTTTCGCAAAGTGTTAGTAAATTATGGAATAGATTTAATCAAAGAGGCACAAGTAAACCTGTTCAAAAAGGAATTGTAAGCGATTCTTCACACAGCACAAAAAGAGGTGATTCTAGAGGTCGCCAGAAACGAGGTGATTCTAGAGACCGTAAGAAACGAGATGATTCTAGAGACCGTAAGAAACGAGATGATTCTAGAGATCGCCAGAAACGAGATGATTCTAGAGACCGTAAGAAACTAGATGATTCTAGAGACCGTAAGAAACGAGATGATTCTAGAGACCGTAAGAAACGAGATGATTCTAGAGACCGTAAGAAACGAGATGATTCTAGAGACCGCAGAAAAGGAGATGATAGAAGAGGATATGAATCACATGATAAAAGTTTTAAAGGAAAAGGAAGAGATAGAAGCAGGAGTAGAGAAAAGAAATTTTAAATTTTTGTACATTAAATACACTTGTAAATAAACCTACAATTTTATATTCTATCATCTAGTTGCTCTAATAGTGGCGCCCCTATCACACTATCTTCGGTTGTTATCGATTCATAATTTATTGAATTTTTGTTTATTGATTTTTTATTTGTATCAATTTCATTTAACTCATAAGGAATAAAATAACTTAATATTGTTGCAGTACCACATATACACCCAAGCACCAATATTGCAGATTGTAAATTCAAAAGTTGTGAGCATACACCCATCAGAGGTCCAGATACAATACTTCCTGAATTTGTAAAAAAGGAAACATTACTAATACTAGTGCCAGAATGAACGCCTTGTAAATGTCCAGCAGAACTATACATTGTTGGAATTAATGTACTACATCCACAACCAACTAAACTAAAACCAAGAGTTGCAATAAGAATATTTGCAGAATTTTTACTCGTAACGATTGACGATAAAAATATAGTTATACAACCGATAAGCATCAATAATCCGGCTCTAAAAACAAGTCGTTGTCTACCTATTCTAGCTCTTATTTTGTCACATAAAAATCTCCCCGTTCCCATAAAAATCATAAAAAAACTATAGCCTAAACTTGATTTCACTCCATCAGTGGATAAAACTCGAGTAAAATAAATAGTTGCCCATGTAGTTATAGATCCTTCACCCAAGGCTGCTAAAAAACCAACCAATCCCAAAAATAATACTGGATTTTGTACTGAAAATATTGATTTGTTGTTGTTTTCATTTGCAGCAATATTTTGTTTAGAATCAAGTTGTGAATTAGTCTCATCATTTGCAGTAGTAATTTCAAGTTCCTTTTTCAAATCATATAATTTATCATATGACATGATACATAATAATCCTCCAATAGTACTATAAATTAAATAAATATTCAATGGTGTTATTGACTCCATGGTAAATACAGCGGCAATTTGAGCACCTATAGCAGCTGAAACGGAATAAGAACCATGAAAAGATCCTAATATTGGTTTTTTGGCAATAAATTCAGTTAAAACAGCAGCACTATTCATACTAATATCCATAAGACCTTGACTAAGTCCGAAATAAAGCATAGTAATTAATAATATAGCAAGTGAATGAGATAATGCTACTGTAGTAATAGCTAAACACATTAAAAAGGATCCAACAGCAACAGTTTGTTTGGATCCAAATGATTGCAATGACCAGGAAGCAAATGGTGTAATTATTACCATCCCAAGACTAAACATAAAAATAGTCCATCCATAATTTACATCAGATAATGATAATTCATCCTTAATTCTTGGATTCACTGTTGCCCAACAACTATTATAAAAGCCTTCTAAACAATAGAAAAAATATACAAAGATTCTAACGTAAGAATTTTCACTCAATGACATCAGCCATGGCATTTGGCACCGTACTTATGGTTCGTCAATCAAAACCCGATCGATTCCGTCGATCTCATTTGCATAATGCGCATTTTTAAAACCGGTACTAACTTCAATGGGTGTGGAATTATAGGAGAAGACGGGAAAGAAACGGTGCTGATGATGATGATGTTCTATTTTATCTTCTTTTGAAAGGCGCTTTAAATAAATTATACTAGAAAGCAATGGTTTAGTAACTGTACCGCCGGTAATTTCACTACCAATTTTTGTCCTCACTTCACTTTTCGATCAACGATCAAAAAGGTTGTCAATTGTCAATATCACGTTATACGGTATTAAATCTACGACTTCATAAGCGTTAGGCAAAAAATGCAAAATCTTCTATTTTTATTGCTTGCACACAGTTTTGTGCTAATAACTGGATTTAGTTTATTTGGGAAAGAAAATAGTAATGAACAACAATATGAAAATATGAATCCACATGATTTATATGATTATGGTGTTGATACATCATTTCCAATACACCATCGAACTAAATATGGCACTCATTTTGGGAACCGTTATAGGTCATTAATGAAAGGATGTTATGAAGCATTTTCTCAAAGAGAATGTGATGTTAATGAAGATGCAAGAATGGAAATGAACTTACAACAACCTAAGGGTCAATATAATTATACCGAAATAGGATTTAAGAAATTAAAAGTACCTGCTGATATTTGGAAATTAATACAAGAATTTTGGGAAGAGAATAAACATAAAGAAAAGTTAGAAAAATGGCCTCGAGGTAATACTTATGTAAATAATTGGGAATCTCCAACGTATATGGTATCATTTGAGGATAAATCACTTCGAGGTGGTGTTGCAATGAAAGAACAAATATGGGCTGCATTAAAACCTATTATATCTGAATGGACGGGTAAAGAGTTAGTCGAAACCTCATTGTATGGTATAAGAGTATATAAAGATAAGGCTGTGTTAGCTACTCATGTCGATCGTTTACCATTAGTATCTTCAGCTATTATTCAAGTTGCACAAAACATTAATGAACCATGGCCAGTTGAAGTATACTCCCATGATGGTAAGGCGTATAATGTTACAATGAGTCCTGGTGATATGGTATTATATGAATCACATACAGTTTTACATGGTCGACCTTTCCCACTAAATGGTACATTTTATGCTAATATTTTTGTTCATTTTGCCCCTATTGATCATGATGAAAATAATAAATTAGTGCATCCTGGTCAACGAATAATACCAGATCAAGGTAAAAATATACCCAATAAGCATTTCAATCCTAAAGAAAATAATATCGGAGGACATGAACAAAGTCAGCATGATGAAATCGATTTAAAGCGACATTTTGATAGACACGATCGCGAACAATTAGAAAAAAGAAGAGTTATGGCCGAAGAAGCAAATAAAAAGGAACAAAAAGAGGATGAGCAAGAAGAAGAAGAGAATCAGCAGTTAGAGGAAGAGCAAGAAGAAGAGCAAGAAGAAGAGCAAGAAGAAGAGCAAGAAGAAGAGCAAGAAGAAGAGGAGGAGAAAGATATCAAGGATACTAGGCATTCAAAAAATCGTAAGCCTCGTGATGGACGGAGTGATTTACATGTTGCTGCAGCAGATGGAGATTTAGATGCAATTGAAAAAATTCTTAAAAATTCTCATTCTGATCTCATTAATGTTAAAGATGCTAATGAATGGCAAGCTATTCATGAAGCTGCACGTGGTGGGCATTTAGAAACTGTAAAATATTTAGTAGATATGGGAGCAGATATTGGTTCTAAAACGAAAAATGGTGGCACGGTACTTTGGTGGGCCAAACGACTATTAGATGAAGAGCATCCAGTGATAGAATATTTAGAATCAATTGGAGCACCTGAAGAAGGTGAAGAGTTATAATTTTTTTTTCAATTGCTAACATTTACTTTTACTATCATATATATAATCTATACTATTTGTAATTTCAAATAAATAATTTTTTATTCGTTTTCAGCCAAAAACATAGCAACGCCAGCTAATATCCATTTGTCATTATTAACATCGCTAGGTGATGGCATCTCAATTTCCATTATATAATCTTCTCTCGTAGGAGAAATATAAACAGGTATTAACACATTATTATGTGCAGATATTTTATTGTTTTTCTGTGTATCTTCAATAAATGCAATAGTAACTGGTTGAACTGGTATCAACTCACTACCTTCTGAAGATGCATCCTGTAGAAATACACCATTAGTTCCACTAAATGAAGCACCCTGTAACAACAATCCATTCAAAGTACATGATAATGGACAATTATAAGCATCCTTTAATCGTTTTATAGCATCCTTTTCCCAAGATGAAACCATTTTTAATTTATCTATAGCTAACGATAATTGTCTAGCTGTTTGTTGTCTTAAGGCATTGATAAATATTCCAGGATGGAATAAATATCCTAAACAAATAGGTTCAGCAGCTGCTAATAGACTGCTATCACTAGTATTATCTTTAACACCTGCAATAATTTGAACCCACTTGCTGAGTCCAACTCTTTTTCTAACAATTTCACGTAACCATACTTGAGGCTTTTCAGGTCCACTATCCCACTGATGGGACCACTCAGATGGGACTGTATCAGCAAGTAAAGAAGTAGCAATAGATTGAATTGTAGGAGTTATTAATCCAGACCCCAACAAAACTTTCTTCAATGTACTTAATGCAATATCAATTGAAGTGCAAATTTCACCGGCTAAAGTATATTCCATTTGAACAACGTCATCAACAGGAGACACATTAGAAGCTGAATTAATAGGAACTACATTACTGCTTTTACCAGTTGTCTTTTTCCGAGCCAATAAACCAGGTGTAGATGCTATCATTGATTGCCATTGGTCAATAATAGGCATTAATAATAATTTCCATTTTTCACGATCATATTTTGAACTGCTACCAGCTTCTAATGCTGATAATGATCTCAATTGTTTAATAACTTGTGATGATGTAAATCTTTGTACTGATCTTTCAATATTATCTGGTAAACCAAAAAATGATGGAGAATCTACATCAGGAAAATTATTAATAAGCTTTTTAAATGAATCATAATCACTAGTATTAATAGATGGCATACGAAGATTTGTTCCAGTAATAACTTCAATACCAACACCTTTATCTGTGGCCAGTATTTCAGAGAAAAAATATTTTAAATATGATCTTAATACACGTAAGTCATAAGCATTATCGATACGACCACCGTATATAGCATCTTCCATTAAACCATAAATAGCTTCCCAATCTAGGCCTGCACTGTTACTAGCAGATGCTACTGCTTCAATCATAACAAAAAGACCTGCTCTCATATCACCATAAGAGAATTCATAAAACTTGGTCCAACCTTGTGGTATATACGTTCTTCTTTCTTGTAAAATTGAATGGAAGCACGATAGTAAGAAAAGTAATCTTCCTTTTACAGTTCCTTGTTGTTTATTAGCGATAAAATGATCAGGATCAACAGAATCAAATGTTCTTTGTAAGTTCTTCTTTATTCCTGGAGGTGACTCAAATGTAGCTTTTAATGACGTCTGTAATAATATTGATGGAAATGAATTGTGTGATTCAGACGTCAACCATAATCTAAATTCAGGATTAGGTTGTATGGATGATAATTCTTTTTCAAGAACAGGTAACCAACCAACAACTAAATGTAAATTTTTCAAGCATACCCAGGAACCGTCAGTAGCGGCTTTGCGGATTAATATAATAGCTTCGTCTTTAGTTTGTTGTCCACCCATTGCTAACTCTTGATAAGATGATGGGCTATTAGTATTACCAGTGCCGCATACTTTTGCTGCATATTCTTGTAACTCTTTACTTGCATCAGCGCCAGGTGATGATAATAACAACAATGGGGTATTACAATCACTTTCATTATACATAGCAGCTAATGAGAGCGGTGGTGGTGAAATTGATTGAATACGCAATAAATCAGTACAAAATAATAATAGTGCTGATTGTAATCTGTCAGGACGAAACGCTTGGACTATTAAAACCCTTTGGAACGGGCTTACACCACGTAATGCAGGAATATCCTTTTCTGCCTCAACAGAGGTAGCAAACTTATTCCACTTACTAATATTTTCTAATTCCAAGGAGTGAATCAAATGAGGTAAATGCTCCTGCAATAAACGATATTGGCTTTGCCTTTCGGTTGGGGCCCAACTTGGAAAGCCTCTTACGGTTCCTTCACCACCTTCGCTAACTATTCCACTGACTAAAGAACCTGTAAAAATTTCCCATTCTTTGGGTTGAAAATGATCACTATGCATACCACGAACTAGATGTAATGCAAATGTAGCCCGATCTGATTTAAATAATGCACGACCTATAAAATGTAGAACCCGAACTTCAAGATCAGTACATAAAAGTGTTAGCTTTTCCTCAATTCTTTCATTTCCACGTTTATCTTTAGTTATGTTACTTTCAACAGATGAATGAGCTGTTAAAGATTGTTTGAATAGACCAATGAATGACGATAATGAAAATTGGTACATGTGACATAGAGACTGCAATGTTTTAACTAAGAAGTAAATCTTACTTCCACTATGTGCAAATGGTCTATACATCTCACGTTCCCGATCCAAAACGGTACTGGCTTCAGCTGATTGAACTAAAGCTTCTTCAATTTCGGCACTTTTTAATTTAGTTTTACTTAATGATTCAATTAAAGCAGTATTTTCTAACAAATTGCCTTCAGCTGTTGCTAGTGTTTCTAACAAGTCTTTTTCTAATTTCGCAAGTTGAACTTTAAAATCTTCTTCTTTTCTTAACATTTCACTCTTAGCTTTTTCAATCTCAGGTTGTTCCGAGTGGATTGCTATCCCTAGTAATTGACCTTCTAAACCGCTTCTAGTGACAGTAAAATTTACTTGTGTTACAAGTGATGCCGAATCAGGAGTAATATCAGGATTAGGATTCCTTGTGACTAGATAAAGTCTAAAATTTTCATTATAATCAACAACTTTGTCCCCTATATGAACCACATATCTCGGACCTTGATGCACTAAATCCTTTCGACAAATAGGGTATAATAATGGTTCTACACCGTCAACCTCTAAAATTAATAACGTTTTACCAAAACGAACAGCTAATTCTACTTGATTACTAAATCGTTGATCGTGATGCGCTATAACTTCTAATGGTCTTGTTGAATCCTTTGATAAAATATTCTTTAACCACATTGTAGCGGCTGATGTTGGATCAATTATAAATGGGACTCTATCTGTAATACTTGCAATACTTATAACTAATGCGTTCTCTTGAGATAAATCATCAGAGGGTAAACCAAGACTTTTCCATTGTAATAATTCACTTTCACTACTTAAAGTTCGCTTAAATGAAAACGGCATGATAGTTTCGTTATTATTACTTGGACCATCTTTCAAAGTAATTGATAATGATATGATATCTTGCCACTGTCGAATAAAATTAGATCGTACATCTTCTGGTGATTTTGCTAAATATGTTGCAAATCCAGCTGCCAACAAAACTTTAGTAGGAAGTTTAGCAATATCATTTTTTAACTGTTCTGCTTGACCTCTCCATCTAGCTTGTTCACCGCTTAGTTGCCCAATTAATTTTTCTGCTTTATCTAGTGTTGTACCTGCCAATGCTAAATTACGTTTAAGTCTTTCAGCCTCGGCAGTGCGATTAGCAAATTCTTGTTTCAATAATAAAACCTTATCATCAATTTCTTTTAACTCATCTTCACATCGTTGTAAACGAGCTTGGGATGCCTCCAACTTCTTTACTTCATCATCTAGTTGCTCTTGTAATGGCTCAATTTTTTCAATCACCAAAGAATATTTAATGTTTGCTTTAACCCAAGCTGCCATTGGTGCAGCAGCAACCGAAACTCTTTTGATAGTGTCAGGTTCAAATGATGCAGGATTTTTCTTCATTAATTTAGCAACATTTTTTCGTAAATCAGGTGTAATTTTCTTACCATCGTAATTTAATATATCCTCTTTAACTCCACGATTGGATAAAAACTTTTTCATTGAATTCCAACTTAAATCTGAAACACCCAATAAAGTCAAGACGGCTGATAAAACATCAACTATTGCTTCCGGTGGAGAAACGAGTGATTTCAATTCATTTAAATGGTCACTTTTAATTTGACCGACCGCAAGCTTTGCATCTTCTAACACTGGCTGGATTTCAGCTAGTTCACCCTCAATTTCAGCTTTACGTAATTGTGTTTTCGTTTCATTTTCAGCAACAGTTCGTTTTACCTCAGCTACTTCATTTCTTCGATCAGATGCACCTGAAAGAGCATTACTAATCTCATCCATTGCGCGATCAGCAGCAGCTTGTGCAACACGAAGATCACGTTCTTGAGTCACCGCATTTGTTTTCAAATCATTGACAACTTCCGTAGCTGAATCCAATTTCGATAAACCAGCTTCCAAGTGTCCTAAGTCTCTTTGAATTTCTGCTTTCTTCACATTATATAATTGATACCAAGTACGTAAAAATATAATATAATCTCGAGGAGTAGCACCTAAGGCGGTAACAACCGAAGCATGAAACGCAAGTATAATTTCAATTAAAGACTCTGGAGAAAATGCTTTAGCTGTGACCTGATTGCTACTTTTTTTATCGTATTTACTTTCACTTTTACTTTCGTATTTACTTTCGAATTCATCTTCTGTTTTTTCATCTTCAACTCCAACTAATTCTTTCACTCCATCCATTAATGTAGGTATGAGTTTTAATGATGACGTTTTCCATTCAGATACCCATTTAACAGTGCACTGTGAATACAGTGCAGGATTCGACTCACATCGATATAAAAACTGTTGATGTCCAGGATCAAGGCATAATACTATGTGTAAATACTTTTTAATTCGAGCAACAAAGAAGTCGTATGGTGTTCGATAATTACTACTGCTTTCTTCTTTTAATTTTTCTCGTAGTGGTGTTAACATAGGCTCTAATTCTTCATGAGTATACATTCCTGGTACTTCACCAGCGCTAAGCAAAGAATTTACACATTCTAAGATTGAATCTGAAACAATTTGATAATCTTCAATCAGTAAAATAATATGTTCACCTTTAATACCTGCAGTGAAAAGTACAGATTTCACATCATTTGAAAATTGTTTGTCATCATAATGTCGAGTTATCGCTGGTGTATATATGTCGCACCCAATCATATATGAAGCAATAGTTACGGCATTTCGACGTCCAACACCGCAACGACCTACTAGTAAGATATGACCTCCATAAGTTGAAAGTATGCGATCGATATGAGAAATATGCTCTAAAAGTTCTGGGAATAACAGCATATCAAGATCTCTCTCTTCTCTGCCATAATACATAACTCCTTGAGAAACTAATTTCTTAAATTCTTCTTCTGACATTTGACTTATACGACCACCAAGGTTAAGATCAGGTAATCCTTTACTTCCGCTATTACTGCTACCACCGGAGCCTCTTGCAGAAGTTAAAGATGTAAAAATTGGCTCTGGTGATATTATGTTATATCTAAACTGGCTGCGCATAATACTGCTTAAAATTTGATCAAATCTGTTACACGACTCCAAGCCAACAAGTCTGTCGCGGAATATACGACATGATTCATTAACAACAACAGTACACACATCTTCAGCAACTAAGTCATATCTGCATAAGTTTTTAACTAATAAAGTAATATCTCTGGGAGTAAATAAATAATGACGACGCTCATCTACTGTAAACTTTTCTTTAGTTTTCTGATAAATATCAACTACAGTGTTCGAAAGTCTTTCCCTTTCACTTGGTTGCATCCACCTCTTATCACCTAATAGATTATTTTTCCCAAGATAAGAAAAAATTACGCTCAAAAAGTTGTCATAAACAGTCGATAATTCCAATGACTCGGGATAATCCACAACAAATATTCGCACAACAGCTGTAAATCTACTACTTAATGTATGTCGACCGACAGTGGTTGCTGCGTTCATGGAAGCTACTATTTGGATTCTTTCAATTCTTAAAAATTCTAAACTCTCATCGTAAAATCCATCAAAAGTGATTAACTGTTGTAAAAAAGCTATCAACTGGCAAGTATTATACATATCAGGGCGAGGTAAATTTATGTCTTTCAAGTAAAGTACTAATCTTTCACAATCCCGAGGTCGGTATACTCGACCCTCTGGTGATGAAAATAATGAACAAGTTTGAACAATTTTATTTATAACATCATCTGCAGTAGTCTGGGCATTACAATGTATCATCGCAATACCAATATTTCGCTTCTGTTTGAATGCATGTTTAATTATCATGCTTTTACCACAACCTTCAGGACCTACTAATATAAATGGTTCCATATTATTTATCCAATTTTCGATAGCGACCATAGTGCGCTGGATAGAGATAGTAGGTATAACCGTATTCTCTCCAACTTCGTTAATATCATGTTGGGAAGTATCTTTAGTAACTGGTGATAATGTAAATGGTATAAATGAGGTTCCATTAGCGTAAACATCGATAGTTCCTTGTCCTGGATTAGAACTAATGGTAGATGTATCAACTATTCTTTCATTGGCCCATTGGAAAATTTCTTTACCAAGAAGTGCTCTTTGTGGAAGGCTTAAATTACCCCCAAGTCCTCTTATTAAACCGCAAATAAACTCTTGTTTAGATTTAGAATTTTTTACTTGGGACAAACCGTTCATAATTGTACCCACGAGAGTTGTATCGACAATAGTATCGCAACTGTATAAAACATAGTCTAATGATTTGTAGAATAATTCATCTATCCAAGATGCCATCGAAAGTCTATTTTCTACGGGTAAAGTAGATAACCATTTTTGTATAATTTTTTTGACATCTAAATCGTCATCAGATAAAAATATCATTCCCATTCTCGATACCGTTGCAGGAGATGCAAATTTAAGATCATGTGTTTCAAATAAAAAGTTAACATTGGAACCAAAATTAATACGTTCACCATTAGGCAAAGTAAGTAAATGGTTGTCATCTAAAACTGAATTTAAAGATTCAATCCATTCTGGGTCTACATCACCATCACATATTATCCAACATTTAATGTCTGTACTTTCCCGAACAACTTTTCTCGCAGCATCCGTAAGTACACCATCTGCCCACTCCCTAGTATCCAAGTCCATGTGACCTAACAATCGTTCTCTGTGCATCGATTTTGGGTTCATGACATATGTCAACACAGGTTGACCACATTTAATCATGGCTGCTTTTAATACTCGCCATAAAGATGATTTACCACATCCAGAAGGACCGACAATAACACATCCCATTCGCTGATCTAAACTTTCTTTCAACTGTATCATTTTTTTGATTTGCATATCGTCTTCAACCAAATAAAATGGTTTTTCTTTCATAATGATTCTAATAGCTTCTTCTAATTCTCCGCCAGTAATATCATCACTCTTAATACCAGGGAAAACATCATTTATAAGTGACAGAAATTTAATTGTATCAACATATGTTAATTTCGAAAGTGTATTAACTCTGACTGCTTTAATTAAAATTTCATACTCGATGGTCGCATCTACGGTAATTCCTTGTGATTTATACTGTTGGATCAATCTACCACCACTATTTAATACGGCTTTCAATGCACGCAAACCCCAGTCATAGTGTTGCTGAGGAGACAGTAACTGTTTTGATAACTTGAACAACGATACAATTTTTGATGCTAAATCTTTGGAACGAACAAAACCCTCAGTTACTAAACTAACTTCAGCGATTAACTCATTATCTGGGGCACCCATTGCAACAGGACGGAATAATGCTTTCAAATTGTCAGGTAACCTACTACGACCACCATAACCTTTACCTGCTGGGTTTAATGTAACGAATATTCCACTGTTAAAGTTAACATCCACACTTCTACCGAGTAAATTAATAGGCGAAACTTTATTTTTTATAGCATCTTGTATAACTTGAATCTGTTGAGATATGGCTGATAATTGGTCTTCTTTCAACCGATTAAATTCATCAAAGCAACCCCAAGCTCCACATTTAATGATACCAATAAATATTCTGACCATACTTGAACTTTCTAGTGCCTCGTCACAATTAAAAACCAAAACTTGACGTCCCATACATGATGCTAAAGCTTTCACGGATTCAGTTTTACCTGTTCCCGCTGGACCGTATGGATTACCGCCAAATCCCATATGCATACCTTGTGTTAATGTAAGATAGCATTTATCTGTTAAAGGTGTATGAACTAACTTAGGAGAATTTCCTTGATACTCAAAAGTGTAATCAAATTTTGCATCATGCATACGCACTACAGTTTTACCTTGTTCGTAGTAGTATCGTAGTTGCTTTTTCCAACACCAATCAGATAGTTTGGTAACTTTCATTTTAATCAACTGATTAATCATATCAATATTATGAACAATATCTAAAACTAAAGCCTTGATTTTTAATTGGATCAGCGCTTCGACCGATGATAAATTATACGACGTAAATTCATACAGCGTCTTAGTTAAAGAAGATAACAAATTATTTAAACCATTACCTCCTTCCTCAATAGCTGCTTCACAATCATCCGTAAATCGTATAGCTTGCGCTAGACATAAAATTTGAGATGGATAAATATCCAAATAATTGCTAGATTTATCATTTAAACAACGAGATAACAGCAAAGATAGTGTCGATCTCATTTCAACCTGCAAAAGATCAAGCCATTCTTCAACTTTTTCATTAACCATCACAGGATTTGCTAAAGTGACAATTTCATTAGAAGCAGATATCATAGCAGTTATCTTCGTACTATCTTCATTAAACTTCACCTTATTAATACCTTGAAATAATTTTTTTAAATGAGATTGAATAACTGATGGATTCTTAGCTTGACCCAATATCTCTAATAAATCGTCATCACCTATAAAATAAAATCTTGGCATACATTCTCTCTTAATTTCTAAGAAATCACTTAATGCTTTCTGACATCGTTCTAATTGATCCAACATCATAGTTAATTTATCCGATAAATTTGGAAATATTTTTTCATCAACCAATATAAATAATTTTGAATCATTTTTATTAATTTTAATCATTACATCACTGAATTCTTCATTTACTTTTTTAAATCTTCCTTCTTCTGAGGGTAAACTACCTCGACCAAATATTGGCTCAAGATATATCCATTTTCGTTGAATATTATTTAATGTATGTAATATGAAATCTAATGATGTCATTTTCTTTTCAAGAATTAAACCTTGATCACTGAATAATTTAAAAAATTGACTTTCCTTTAATGATGATAATAATGATTGTTTGTCACCCATATCTAAGAATAGATCTTTCCAATCTTTTATTAAAGGAATTTTAATTCGACTATTGGGATCATTATTAATAAGCAATTTAATTTCGGATGATTTTTCCCACGCTTTTAGTTCTTGCAATGCTTCTCGTATTTGGACTTCACCTAGTGCACGAGCTTGTAAATTTTTCACGTAAGATAGCATATTATTTTCAACTAAAATATCAAGCTTTGACAGGAAATGATGAACTTTCAAATTAATCTTATGCACAACATCCTTTGATAGTTGCAATTTACTTTGAAGTAACTCAATCCAATGATCGTCTTTAAAAGGTTCACCGCGGCAATATTTGAGTGTTGGAACAGCTTTTTTAATTTTTTCAATCGTATTCATGATATATTCAATGACAACATCATAATTACTGTTGCTTCCAAGTACATTTACTTTAAGATATTCAAACCATTTGACGGCAAAATCGTGCAGAACATAAACATTTACGGAGAATAAATGCCAATCTTGTGCACCGAAAGTTTGCAACTCAGTATTAAATTCTTTCAAAATATCCCAACTGCGGTTTGTCTTACTATAATCTTCATATAATGCATCATAACCTTCAAATCTTGGTTTAGGCATATTAAACGCTAGACAATTTTCAATTAAAGTAGATATACTAGTCTCTAAAGCATTGAATTGCTCTTTCCAGTTTTCAAGAGACAAAAATATTTCTTGCAATACCTTATCTTCCCAATTAGTTATACTTTCTCCGTCTGGCTTTAATTGTTTCCATCTGGAACCAAATTTATCAATAGTAACATTTAAATTAACTATTTCTTCTTCTAGCGTTGATTTTAATAACTCTTTTTGCTCCTCGATCATATCATTAAATGCTTCAAGTGAAATATCAAATTCGTACCATCTACTTCCCTCGCCTTCGCCTTCTAATGTTTTTACCATTACAATAACGTCCGCAGTGGCAATACCAGTACCAGTTGAATATTGCGAAAGTAATTTCTTCTTATCGATGACTAATTTAGATAATGATCTCATATCATCTTTAATATTATCAATTTCTTTCCAAAACTTTTTTGCAATACTAACATCTTTAACATTGCGAGGTCTTGTCAATAACTTTTCGTTAGCATCTAGTAAATATTTATCAACAGTCTCATAATCACTTATAATTGTATTACGCAAGGATAATACAAGTGATGAATTATAACGAGACAGAATATCATCCAAATATGCCTTCAATGGCACTAACGATACAGCAACACAATCAATTTTTTCAATATCAGTAATTTTATCAATTTCCTTCTTTCTTGCTTTTATTTCTTTAAAATTAGCAACATAGTCATCGGAAGATTTGATATTAGCCAGTATGTATTCCATCATATTACCTTTAATTTTATTATTGATCCATAAAAACGATGAATATTTTGATATCAATAATACTAACTTATCGAACAATTGTTCCGCCTTTTGATATATTTGAACCAAATATTTACTATTTTTAGCACCCATATTCTTATACACGGAAGCATTTTTAATATCAAAACCATCAAAATTATTAGGAATAGAAATAAATTTTTTCATCTCATTAAAATAAGTTTGTCGAATTACCTCTAAAGGTGGCTTAAAGTTAACTGATGCAGGAGATACCATAATTACGGCATTATTCTTATTACTACGAGATCCAGATGATTTAATTGTCAATTCAACCTTGATATCAGGTAGAGATTCATTCAATGAAACTAAACCCATTTGATATGAGGATTCAAGCGCTTTATAAATTTGATTTTCCCAATGCAGTACCCACATACGACAATCTTTCTCACTATACTTGGATTTTACTGTTAACATTGTAGATTTAATGGCACGCCATTTTGTTTTCCATAACTCAGGTTGCTTACATAAATCAATTTTCATCAGCTGCACGGTTTGAGAGCATAGTGATTCGTGCACTTTACGTAACATTTTATTTTCACCTGCCAATTTATCCGCAGCATCTTGTAATGACCTAATATAAGATTCACATTCTGCATGATTGTTCCAAGTTACGTTATTATTACTGTTACTAACAAGTGTGGCAAACGCTGTCAATGAATCTAATAACAATTGTTCTTGAACATCAATCATTTGTTCGGAAATAGTATTGTAAAAATTGGCTGTCTTTTTTAATAATATACCATAACGATAATATTTTTCTGCTTCCATCGCAACTTCTCTTATATTTTTTGTGTTGCTTCCACGTTTAGTAGCATTTTTAGGTATATCAAATCCTAATTCGTCTAATTGTCGGACTTCACGAATAAAGCAAACTAATTCATCAGAAAAATTAACCATAAGTAAACCATCTTTCCATTTCATTAACGATCCAGATAAACGAAAATTGCTTGTCGAATCACTGTCGTCATTGTATTCTTCTACTTTGCGCTTAGCTTCAATTAACCAAGTATCAAATAATGCGTTTTCTTCAGACTTCGTTCTACTTATAAAAGTTTCACATTGATTGTAAAATAATTTGAAACCACTTAAATCATTCAACAAAGATTGTGAAGAAGTTAGCATAGATATTGCTTTTTGACCCAGCTGGCGCAATAGAACAATATTGCCAACGCACGGGGATAAGCCAAGAATTTGAGTATTCATTGAGTTATCATCTACTTTGGATGAATGTTTGAATTCATCACCATTCTTGCTATCATTATTCGAATCAATATTATCTACAGAATTTTCCATTCGATTCAGTAGATCCTTCAATAAAGTTAATAATGTCTCTCTTTCTGAAATTAATATTCTACGGATAACTAATCTCTGTAGTAAATTATTATATTTGTAGAATTCGTTCAAGAGTAGTGATGGTTTATCTAGTATATTGGATGTTATCTTTCGAAAATGAGCAGCAACAGCTGTTTCAATAGGTGCAATAGCTTTATCATAATCTTTTAATGCTCGTTGCCATAATGAATCCGTATAAGGATTGTAAATTAATGGTTTAGCTTCTTCTAATGGTAAGAATAAATTCTCAAAGTTGAAAGAAGATTTTTCTTCAACTGTTAATAATGAAGATAATTCATCAGCTAATGTGCGAACCTTTAATATTTCTTCTAATCTCTTTTTGTACGCTAAACAAAATGTATCTTCATGAGTACTATTTTTCCATCTATTTTGTCCACCAGACCAAAATGTTGAGGTCAATTTTCTAGGTACATCACACCATTGTTCTAATAATTGAATGGATTTAGTAAACTTTATTTTAATATCACTTAGACTGCTACTTGGTAGTTGTGACGCAGAAGCTTTATCTGAACCCCATATATTAGTATTATCCATTAAATATTTACTAATATATTTATAAACCGACTTACCAATACAATCAAAAAGATGAGACATTCTTAATGATGGGTATGTTAATCTATTCGCATCATCAATCGAACCCCAAGCACCATTTAATGCGTCTAATGTTTGATTTGCAATAAGATCAACAGCGACTGAAAATTCTAACTTATAAAAGTCAGTGAATCCGTTACTAATTTCCAATAGTGATGACGATATACTTTTAGCTAAATCACGATACTGTGATCGTCTGTCATCTTTTAATGAAATCCAAAAATTAATTTCATCTATTGGTTCAATAATATTTGATACGTTAAACATATGATTATCTGAATTTTCCAAATTGACTGATGATACTGAAGAGCTAACCGATTCTTCTAATTCTGATAACAATTTTTGAATATTTAGAATTTTTCCAGACCATAATGGATTATTGCTTAATAAAATAGGACACCAAATACCTTTTAATGAATGATATAAACACTCCAAAGTATCATTACCTTGCAATGTATGTACATCAATACAATGAGATATATTATTGGGAATTATTGGTTCTAATAATCTTTTAACAAAAACAATTCCACTCACACATGATAATGATGATTTCGTTGAAATCATTTGATTGTTTAAATCGGTAGAAATTCCAATATCATTACCATTTGTTATTATAATTTTAAGTACTAACACATTAATATCGTTTAAAAAATCATTGACTGCAACAGATTTTGACACCTCATTCATTATTAATTCACGATCAGTCATTAATAGAACACTAGCATTATTAATGATGTAGTCATATCTAGCATCATCATTATCTGACAATGACGGCATTGTATGTAGCAACCACAAGCCGCCGCGTTTATGTCTACTACAAATTTTTGGGTTCTGCTTTTGGTTTTTAAAGTTTGAAATAGGCCGGGTTTTTTTCTTCGCGTATCATATTAATTGCCTTGACACTTTAAAAGTGTTGGCAAAGTTACACTTAAAAAAATATATGTGATGAACTCAACCATAATTGATTCGGATAATACAAGTTATCCATTTAATAGAAATTATGAGTACTTATGTTTTGTGTTATTAATATTACCAATAATATATCTAATTAGATATTTTAAACTTCAGAAGCAACATCAGTATAAGGTAAAAATATTAAAAGCTATTCATAAAAATAGTTCTTCTACAGATAATTCGATAGAAATTGACGAAACTAATAAAGCAGCACCTTAAATAAATTTTAAAATACAGATATAACTACTACTTGTAAGAATAATTATCACTTTCATTAAATATTAGTTGATAACGACTTGGCAGTTCACTACAAGTAAAGCTACTATCACCACCTTTATCTGGACCTTGAGAATCTAATACTAGTTGTATAGCACCATCCACAACATTTGGTAATAATTTTTCTAAAGTAGAATTATCTAGAGATAACGCTGGATTAGTATTAATTTCCAACAAAATCAATTGATTATTTGTATCAATCATAAAATCACAACCAAGTAAATCAAAGTACCCATGTTTCTTTGATAATAATGAAGATGATGCACTTAAAACATCTACCATACATTTCTTGATTTCATGATCTAATTGACCGCTTGTAATGAAATCTGCAGCTTTATGATTTGCATTTTCATTAATAAGTATATTAGCTATTGCTTCAGGTGTTTGAATCTGAAATTCTTTATTAGTAGTATATAATGGATCTTTCTTTTGAACACTGGCGTTAGTTAAGTGAATTGTTGAATCATCTAAAGTAGCCATGTCGCTACTATATGGTTTCAGCGTTAATCTGCAGTATCCAGGATGATAAAATGCTATAAATGGTGTGGTTCTAGCAATTAACATATAACAACGAATATCAAATTTATATCCTTCTTTACCGATTAATAATGGATTTTGAATGTATCGTTGAACAATTCCTTTACATGGATTAACAGTTGTTTCAGGGTTATTAGTCTGTTTACCATAACAAATTTCTTCCAATTTATCTCGACCAGTAAATACTTTTATACCTCTTCCGCGATTATTTGATGGCGGTTTGTATATCCAAACACTTCCTATACCATTGTTTTCACTAATAGATTTATCTTCAGCAGCCAATAAAGCTGTGCAATCACTTGAAGATTCAGTTAAATAAGTTTCAGGTAACCAAGGAACATTAACTCGATCAACTTTTCCTGTAGTAAATTTTTCGCGCATAGTCTTTAATAATCCTAATTTAGTTGTAATGACATCATTATTAGGTATATGACAAACTAATTGTCCGGGTGTATGTGAAAGATAATCTATTTGAGATCTTCTCTCAACCCACTTAAGTGAAAAGCGAGAACTAAATTGATATTCAAATGGTAACTGTTGCCAACCTCTTTTGTCTAATGCTGCTTTTACTAATTTCCAACCATTACTTTTGGCAACATAATATGTATAAGGTTGTCCTTTAACAATATTTCCTGGAATACAATCCAATGAATTTGACAATGCTTTCCGACTAGTAGAAGAATTAGGCTTGATAGAATTTTGATCAATTGAAGCACTTAGAGTCTGCTTTACTTTTTTTGGTTGCAATGGTTTACTCGAAATCATTTTATTTTCATTCCTACTTAAAATCTTATCAGCAGTGCTATTAATGCTGTCAGAAATAGTAATTGCTTCGCTACTTTTATTTGCAAGTATTGGCTCATCCGTTGGTGATGGTAAAGGTAAAGTACAAACTTCTTCGATGATCGTATCGATACAATCTTCAATATTATCATTATTATCACACTGTTCAGGCTGATCATCATTTTCGAAACCCCCAGCATTGACATCGTCCTCCTCATCATTAAATATACTTCTTTTTCCTGCAGCAGCCATAATTGCAAGTGAATCAGATAACCATTGATGTTCTTCACAATATGATCTGCATTCACCATTTAACCATGTATCAATAGATCTAAAATGATATTTCACTAGATCCCAAGTTGTTGATTTAAACTTATAAGATGGAAATATACTTACAACTCCTTTATGATACCTTGATCCAATAGTTTCTTCACCAGTTTCCCCTCCAAGAAAAACTTCGACATGAACATTATTATGTTTTTGAGGTTTAGATCGATTACTATTATAGATACCTTCATAAAAAATTAAATCACCAGGTTTTAAGTCAGTATGCGACTCTAATTTAATAGGTAATGTATCCATTTGATAACATTGATTCCATTTACCAATTACAAATCCAAAATCTTCCTGTAAATCTTTTACAACTTGACGCACTAAACCACAACAATCAAGATACAATGGTGCAATAGGAGCTTCTGGGGCTTTAAATCTTTCAGCATATGGTACACCTAAATATTTTTTACAGCCTTCAATAAACTTCAAACGTAAATTATCCTTGTAAGTATCACTACGTTTACCAAGAGATATTTCTGCCTTACATAATTTTAATATTTGCCTTTCTTTTAATTTTTGATTTCTAAATTTCTTGAATGAATCTTGAAGTGATACATTTTCATTACCGACTGTTATAACATCACCCTTTTGTTTACTATTATTCAATACAAGTAATTGATCTTCTTCTTTCAAGTCATTGCTACTTCCTCCGTTAACCAGACACGCACCACAAAGAGCATTGGAAGAGTTTTCCATTTCTATTGTTCTACTCTTTATACGTAAATTAACTCCACTCTGAGGAGCTTAAAACTTAGCTACTTTTTTGAGATGTTGGAAATTTTCACCCAACGGTCGACTTCAGACAGGTTCCAAAATAAAACTAAACGAGTAGGTTGTACATGTCGTCTGCTCCTCCACCACCAGTTAGACATACTAAAGATAAGGCAAAAGCCAATTCAAAGGCTTTACGTCACCGAATTCATCGTGATGAGCATGATAGTAGGATTGCATCATATCCGCCTATTACAAGTGCATTATCATTATTAAATGAAGAACCTGACATGACAATAGGTGAACAAGTGAAATTAAAAGGGAATTTAACATTTGACTCGTTGTTAAGAATCGATGGTACAGTTGAAGGTGAATTAATTGCACCTAATGATGCAGGTATTATTATTGGTCCAAATGGAGTATATAAAGGTAACTTGAAAAATTTTTCAACTATTCTTGTTGAAGGTAAAATAATTGGTAATATAAATGATGTTGAATCTATCACGCTCAAAGAATCTGCTGTAGTGTTTGGGAATATATCTTGTAAGAGTATTGAAACATTACCTAATTCAACAATAATTGGTTATCTTAATATAGACCCATTTTTAATAATCAATAAAAATGATTCTAATAATAATAACAATAAACATCATCTAAATGAACCACAAGGTGGTAATCACGATGATGGTACTGTATCTCCAGAAAATTCTGATATTAGTAAAGATCAGAAATTACCATCACCAAGATTAATTCCTATGAATGAATCGTCAAATATGCCATCAGTGATTTCAGGTGATCAACAGGTAAATACGAATAAAGTAAAGAATGAAATTCCACAAAAAGTTATTGTTTTAATAGTAGATCCACAAATTGATTTTCATTTTGGAGGCAGTATGGCAATTAATGGTGCAAATGAAGACAGTGAAAGAATTGCAGAATTTATAAAAGATAATATACCTAAAATTGATGAGGTATTTGTAACATTAGATTCTCATCATAGAATGCATATTGCTCATGGAATATTCTGGAAAAATGAAAGTAATGAAAGTCCAACAGCTGATACAATAATTACTTTAGGTGATTTTGATCGTGGTAAGTGGCATCCAAGAGATAGCGCATTAGCTGAACATTGTAGATTTTATTTAGATTCATTGGAAAAAAATAAAAATGAATATAAGAAACAATTAATGATAAAACCTGAACACTGTTTAATAGGCTCTAAAGGACATTCTGTTGTTCCTTTACTTAATGATGCAATTCAACAATGGGCTGGAATTAGATTACGCAAGATAGGATATGTTATGAAAGGAACTTGCTGTTTAGTTGATATGCAAAGTGCTATTGTTGCCGATATAGAACTAGAGAGTGATCCATCTACTCATTATGATGAAAATTTACTTAAAAGATTGCATACGGCTGATAAATTAATATTATGTGGATTAACCCAATCGAAAGTGTTGGGCATAACAGTAAAAGATATCATTGATCATTGGACTAAGGATAAATCATTAATTACAGTTATTAATAATAATATCCATTCATCAAATAATAGTGATAAAGATGTTCATGATCAATTATGGAATTATATAAATTCTACAGGAGTTAAATGTCTAAGAGCGGAAGAAGTATTCTTAGAATAAATTAGTATGTACAAATGTTTCAATTGTATTATTAACTATTTATGCCGTATAGCATTATAAAAATTACGTTTCTTCTTTTTGCAACATCTGCAACATCTTAAGCACTTACATTTTCCAAAAATAAAGCGAAATAAACAGTAAGCTAATAAACTTATGATAATAATTAATATAAATCCAATAGAAATTTTGGCTTCATTGTCTAAATGTTTAACTTCATCATAATGCTTTCTCATAAAATTAGCTACTACTATATAAATCGGATTAACAACTTTATAACAAATATCATAAATCATTTGAAAAAAACCTAAAAATGGTTCGATTACAAATTTATATAAAATCCCAACTATAACAAACATTAAGAATATTTGAAATCTAAAGCAGTTCTTCTTCCCTAAAATACTTCGAAAGAAATAGAATGGATTATACGCCATTTTCAAAAAATCAACCCGACCTATTGGACCGGGAAGTTCAGGGAAACAATTTGGTTCATTTCTACCTAAACCATTTTTCATAATTTCGGCTACTTTTTTTGGTAGCATTTCTATAGACATTAATACTTTACCATTGCCAGGGAAACTGATCCACTTTGAATTCTCAGGCTCATTATCTTCATTAAAAATCACATTCGTAAATCTTTTGAATAAACTAACCTTTTTCTTTTTCTTTCTTTTTATTAGTGGTAATTTTTCACTATTATGTGCACCTGATTCAATGTCTTCTAATTCATGTATATACCGTTTTCTAGCACTTTCTTCTTCATCCTTTTCTGAAAAAAAGGACCAAACAAAATAGGGGGCCGCAGTGCTTTCTTTTTTTTTGACGTACCGGGAGTAACACTTTTCAAGTTCTTCACGTAAGTCAATATTTATTTCATCTAAAAAATCACTAAAAAGTATATCGTAATCCCATACTTGTATATTTAACCTAGTATTGCCTTCTTCTTCTGAATCAATAGGCAATTTTATTGGGAATTTCATTCTCCAATTAAATGAACCTTCTTCATCTTCATCAAGCAAATAATGAATATCTGTGGATTGAACATTATCTAACATGCTACAACGAACTTGTAAATCATTCATACCCGTGATTTGATCACCTGCTTTAAAATCACATGCTTTCCATATCACAATGCGTATTTCCCACTCTTCAGTCATTCTTGTGATATCTAACAAAGGCCTTTTTTTAGCTTCATCTTCTGGTAGAATATCAATCCATAACGATAATGTACCATTAGGAATACTGGAATTTGGATTCCACAAAAATCTTTGCTCTACAGGTTGAAGTTGTGATGATTTATAAATATTACTATTTCGTAATTTATCATAATAATATCTATCTTCTAAATCAATAACAGTAGAACCTAATAAGTCATCAAAATTATAAGTATCTCTATCCATTATATCTATTCTAAGTTCACAACAGTCAGGAAATGTATGCTTAAATTCAAATGATGTATAAAAACTCGGATTTAATGTTTTCTTAAGATAACGATCTCTAGTACTATACTTTTTATCACATAGAGAAACAATTAGAAATGGATCTGATTTATTATTGTCATCTTTGCCAATTAAATTTTTTGCTTGTAGAATATAAACTCTTATTATAACTTTTTCTTTAATTCTCAAAGACTTATAAATCAAATCCATCTGCAGAGTACCGGTATCATTACTAATATTTTGATTCTCATCCGAATCAAATAGTTGCAAAGAGCATTTGATTGATCCAATTTGTTGACACTTTGTATCTAAAATTGAACCTTCTACTTTACCTGTAACAATATTGTATATTTGAAATGGTGTATTGCCAAGTGTGTCTTCAATAGATGCAGATAAAAATTTGCGATTAATCAAATAACTGGGCAAATTATTTGCATTTTGAAAATCGTCAAGATTAATATCAGTATCGGTATTACTTTTCGTTGACAAATAATCTATATGATACGGATTACCTGTCTTGAATTTCCCAAAATTATCATGCGAATTATTTGGATAATACGAGTTTAAATCTATACTAGCTAGTCCAATATGTGAATCCGTAAATGAACCCAATCTTTTATCGTAAACTGATAAATATATATTTGGCGATAGAATACTATCTATTGGTAATCTCATATCAAATGTGATTCTAGCGCAATAATTTGGATTTTTTGACGAACATAAACGCACAGGTTCGAGAGTCGCAATCTTTGTTTCATTTGATGTAAGCACTAAATAAGGTTTCATTATAGGAACCATGGAACTAGCAGATTTTAAATGTCGTATACCATATATTAACATTTCCATTCTAAATACTTTTAATACTGGAGCAATTGATGGGGGTGAATATATATTACTTTTCAATGGTAACTTAAATAATCTAACTCTTAATAATATTGAACCGATAGAGGAATGCTCAACTTCCTCTTGTTTCCTATGATAGCTTTTTGAGGATAAATTAAACCATTTAGGCGAGCAATATATATCATTATCACTATTATAATCATCGATGAGTGCATAATCTTTTAAAGAATATTTTAAAAAACCAATGTTATCATTACCAATTAAATCCGAGTCTAGACATTCGACAAATAGAAATGGGAAATAAAATGGATTATCTGGCATTTCAATATTCTCTAATAATAAAGTTTCAAAGTATTGCGGATCATTGGTTTTCTTTTTGATAGTAGTTTTAACATTTTTCCCACAAATTTTAAAAGTAATATATGGATCACTTAATCCAAAATTATCCATCGATCGTAAATTCTTGCATTGAAAAACATCAATAATTAATCGATATGGACTGATAGTTGGTTCACGTTCAAAATTTGTCACATCCTTACTTATTTGACTTTTATCATTGTCAAATACTTTAAAAGAAATGGATAGTAGTAATAAGCTATTAAAATATTCTTTCGCTTCCTCAACGAGTGTTTTATCTGCATATAACTCATACCATTTAGGTTCAATTGTAGCAATATTTAATAAATCTGTAATTCTCAGCCGAAAATAGCATACTGGAAGACTATCACGTAATAAGTATACAAATAGATCAGGGATGTAATCAATATTTTCTGATAAAGTCATAATAATACTATTATTGTTAGAATTTTTATCATTATTCCAAAATATCATGTCATTTTGGATTATTTGTTCATCTGTGACTATCTCATAATCACAAATGGAAAATTTAACAGCAAATTTGGGAACTGTTGATTTAAAAAATTTACTTATCATTGGTAGACCTTGTCCCATGTACGCTTTTACTGTCATAATATATTGTTTAGTTGTTGGTAAAAATTTATTATCCAAAGTGGAATAAATATTATTAATAATGTTACCATTAGTAATGAACGATATTTCATTTTCTTCAACAAATGAAGATTTAAATGATTTATTAATGATAACTTTTGTCTCGCTGTTTTCATTATCCATTATGTAATACTTTAATAATACTCTTCCGAGATAACCAGATGCAATACTAGGATGACAATTCATTCTGTTTTTTTCGGCTAAATCTAAGCACATATTATCTGGGATAAGTGAACCATATAAATTAAAATAACTTAAACTATTACCCAAAGCTTTATCAAATTTTAATTTATTTGTAGATCCAAGTAACCTATCATCTTTAAATAATCCTTGCCTATCCCATAGAGATACACTAAAATCTGCATGTATTGATGGTTCCTTAAATGGTAAAGTGAACCTTGTCATGGAATATAGAGTATCATAACACTTTTTACTCAAAGATGATTCGACAATAATAGGGTCAGTTGATACAATTTGATCATGTAGATAATTAACCGCAATAATTAAATTAAGTGATTTAACATTAGACTTCCCATACAAAACTGGTATTTTATCAACAGTATATAATTCAACGACTAATTTTTTGTATTTTTGGACTATCAAATCATTGATATCCATGTATAATTTTGGTACTGTTATTTCTTTCTTCTCATTTTTAATTTCTAATGCTCTATTGTGCATCTTAGGTTTATCATTTTTACCTAATAAAATCAAACTGGCTAATAACGTTCCAACAAATTTATCTTTTTTTTCATTAACAAATGGAAAATATGATCTGTATAGTTCATGGCAATTGGATGAATAAATTGCTTGAAGATCAATTTGAAATGAACCAATTGTGTTACTTTTTATGATTGTAGAAGAATCTTTTAAGAAAAATGTTATAGCAAGTGTTGACTCTAATAATTCTTCTGTTACTTCAATATTAATATATTTATAATAATCAAATATGGGTGATTTTGTAGTTTTTACCATATTTGTATGCCCTTTATATTTACCACAAATATCATATGTGACTATTGGATTACATGATTTATATTCAGGAAGTATGATATCTTTACATTCAATTATGTGAATTTGAAGTTGATACTCGCCAGGAACTAATTCTGATTCAATATTTACTTGATCATTGATTGGTATTTTACCAAACTTTATAGTTGGCGATGTTACTATTGCTTCAGCAAGCATTATATTATCATTTTCTTGGAGTTAAATTATCAGAATGATTCCTTTGATTCAATATTAGCATCCATGCATATAGATATAGGTAGGTTAGACGTCAACTTGATCTAGTTACCTGTACCTGCTACTATATAATTATTAGGAATATGTAGGAAATTTTCGGGACTTTGACCGGTAAAATTATTGGTAGACATATTTCCGATTTTTCAATACCAATTTTTAATCAAAATTTTGTATCCGTTGAAAATATGCTTCAATTGAATACAGGTACAAAACCTTTAAATATATATATATGTATAAGGTAGGTTATTTTTACCATCTGCTTCTTCCGAACGCGGGCGTTGAAAAATCGGGGAAAAAAACTCTTGGGAGAGTTAACTAAACCAAACACCTCATCGTTCGTCACTACCCCAAAAACATTAGTAGTTTTAATTTAATTTGAGAGATTATTTTTACATCATCCAGGTGTATATATGAACGATTTTAAATTAATAAGTGAACTTTGTGCAGGGGGATTAGCTGGTATAGTTGGTGTATCTATAGGATATCCACTTGATTTAGTTAAAGTTAGATTACAAACAGCACAAAATATAACTGCTTGGTCATGTTTTCGGCAGTTACTGAAAGCAGAAGGATTTTATGGTTTGTATAAAGGATTATCTGCACCTTTATTAGCCCAATTTTTTATGAATAGTTTATCTTTTGCCGGTGATAGTTTAGCAATTAAATTTTTGGAACCCAAATTAAAAAAAGGTGATTCTCCCAGTCCCATGAATACAATATTTGCCGGAGCATTTGGTGGATTTGTTCAATGTTTAGTATTAGTTCCTTCTGATTTAATTAAAGTAAAAATGCAAATTGAAGGAATGCAAAGTACAAAAACTTATAATAGTACTGCACATTGTTTATATTCAGTTGTACAAAAAGAGGGCATTTCTGGTTTATACAAAGGATTTCTAATAACGGCTTTGCGAGAAGCTCCATCATTTGCCATTTATTTTGGTGTATATAAAAATTCTTTAACTTGGATGAAAAATACGTTTGAAAAGAATAATAATAGTATTGATGAAACTTTAATAAAAGGTGATGTTCTCAATTATTCTTTAATGCCTAATAGTCCCCACCCTACAGCATCAATTATGCTTGCTGGAGGACTTGCTGGTGCAGCATCATGGACAGCTGTATACCCCGTTGATGTAATAAAAACGTATGTACAAATTCATTCTTCAAGTAGTAATAGTCAAGGAGGATTAATTTCAACAGTAAGAGCATTGCATAAAAAATATGGGATTAAAATATTTTTCAGAGGTTTAGGAACAACTATAATTCGTGCATTTCCTGTCAATGCTGCCACTTTTTATGTATATGAGACATTGAAAGAACTATTAGAGTTATAAAAAGGTTAGTTTATAGAATAATTTATTGTTTTTTTATTTCAATATTGTACATTAAGAATAAGATATACATTTTTTATTTGATAAATATGAATTATTGTATCATATCACTATTTATATTCTCAAGTGTCGTACCCTCTAATAGATTTTCATTATCAAAATCAAATAATTCTTCAAAATCACCATCTAAATTATTATTTTCAGAATTATTAACATCAATTATACTACCATGTACATCATTGATTCGAGGGCTTGCTTCTAAACCAGTTAATGCATCAAAATCATTCGCATATGGAGAAGGAAAAAATGAACTACTAATATTCATATTACTCTCATTTAATGGACTTAATATACTCAAATTATTAGAATTATTGTAGGAATTTTGTACCATACTTTTCTTTTTCGCACTAGCTATAGTTTGAGTTGGTTGCTTTCTTTTAGGATTTACAGGTTTAGTAGCTTTAATTTTATTTTCATCTTTTAATAAATTTTGTAATAATATATTTACATTTGGGTCATCAAAATATTTACGCCATAACATACCAAAATCTCGAGGTACAATTTGTTTTAATATTTTTTCACATCTACTTTGATACCACATTATTGATTCTATTTTATCCCATAAATTATCAATATTTGATGGTCCATGAGATCCTACTGCTTGACTATATAATAATTCTTCGATTAATGCACTTTTTTCAATTACAGCAAAATCATCTAATTCTTTTTTTGATCGAAATCCTTTTTGTAATTGGTATACAAATCTTTCAGCGTATTCTATATAAGATATTTCGTCACCAAGTACAATTGAAAGATGGGAATTTCCAATCATTTTTTCTGTGCCAAATTATTAAACCAATAATACCTTTCAATGGATTTTTTTTTTATTTCAGTCTAATTTGACAGTTTTCAGTGACTTTTTACTTAATTCACCCAGGGAAACTATCTCTGGTCTCTCTCCACTTCTGCTCTAAGAGTGCTCTTTCCTCGATAGGAGGGTGTGGGAGCTGAGCCGAATCGGGATTTCGAAAAATTAAAATTTAAGGAGAAATTTCTCCTTTCCTCTCCCTATTCTCCCTTAAATTCCTTGGAGTGACTCTCTATTGTCCATAACATCCGATTTGATGCCCAGATTAGAATATTTATCTTTTGATACAAAAATCTTTAATTATAAAGTTGGAAGAATTGATTTGTCTGATGAATCAAGTACATCACCTTGCTTATTATCAAATGTAGAAATTCAAGGATTATTACAAGAAGGCCATTCATCAAATTATAAGTTAATTTATTTATTCGCTCCAATTATGCATCATAATACTACAATTATTGATTCTTTTCCTATATTTCCTGGATTAAAAGTTGATGTTAAAACTACATTAAGTGTACCTTTATTATCTTTAGATAGATTAAATTTAATAAATAAAACATATTCATTGGACAAAGATCATAATATTCGAATAAAAATATATCCTAAATCAGATATACCATCACAATCATTAAGAGATTTAGCAATTGCATCTGGTCAATGGTCTAGATTTCGTGTTGATAGTAATATATCTACAAGTATTTATGAAGATATGTTTACTGAATGGATAACAAATTCAATAAATCAATCTTTAGCCGATATAACATTTGTTGCGTATGATGTAACTACGGAAGAGGAAATTGGATTTATAACTTTAAAAAAAAGAGATAATATTATAAATATTGGATTATTGGCAGTGTCACATTTACATCGAAGGAAAGGTATAGCAACTATGTTATTATGCCGTGGTGCATTATGGGGATTAGAACAAAATTTTTCCAAAGATGCTATGTATACTGTAGTTACTCAAGGTAACAATGAAACAGCATTAAGTTGTTATAAACAATTTGGTTTTAATACTGACATAACTCAAGATATCTATCATATATGGCTGCCTCAACATTTAGAGGAACCTTTATTACGTAGTGATCAAGGATTTATACCATATTGTAAACAATATTTTACCGGTAAAGAAATGGAATATGTGGGTCAAGTGTTTAATACTGGATTAGACTCATCTTCTAGATTTACTACCATGTGCGCGTCTAAAATGAAAGAATTACTAGGTAATAATTCTCAAAAAGTTGTAATTGTCCCTTCTGGTACAGCTGCATTAGAAATGGCTGCTTTATTGATTAATATAAACATAGATGATGAAATTATAATGCCTTCATATACATTTTCATCGACAGCAAATGCATTTGTATTACGAGGAGGAATACCTGTATTTGTTGATATAAAGAGAGATACTTTAAATATTGACGAAAATTTAATTGAAAGTGCTATAACTTCCAAAACAAGAGCAATTGTAGTGGTTCATTACGCTGGTGTGCCATGTGAAATGGATACCATACTCTCTATAGCCAATAAATATAATCTCTATGTAATTGAAGACGCCGCACAAGCATTAATGAGCACATATAAAGGTAAAAAATGTGGTAGCATTGGCCATTTTGGTTGTTTTTCATTTCATTACACTAAGAATATTATTTGCGGAGAAGGTGGTGCAATTTCAATTAATAAAGTAGAATCGGATAATGTTCAAATTGCAGAAAATTTAAGTAATAACGTCAGAAGATCATTAATATTATGGGAAAAGGGCACGAATAGACATGACTTTTTATTAGGTAAAATTGATAAATACGAGTGGATTGATGTCGGATCATCATATGTCCCTAATGAAGTATCTTGTGCCATACTATGGGCACAATTAGAACGTTGTAACGAAATTTCAACTAGTAGATTGGCCAATTATGAATTATATTACAAAGGCTTGAAAAATTTAGATGATTCTGGTTTTCTGAAAATTCCATCAGTGCCAGATTACTGTGTTCACAATGCTCATATATTTTACATTATATTGCCTACAACTGAATTAAAAAATTATATTGCGGATGGTTTAAAAGAAAAAGGTATATCAGCATTTTCGCATTATATCCCATTGCATTCAACAGTCGCAGGTAAAAAATTCGGAAAATATATTGGTAATATGAATATTACTGAATATGTTTTTAATGGTTTATTGCGTTTACCAGTATGGATTGGATTAAAAGCTGAAGATATTAATTATGTAGTCACAACAATTCAAAATTTAGCTTCTAATTATAAAAAACACGAATAAATTTATTGTAAATAACTATCTAATTTCTCTCCTGATAATTCTTCAATATATCTAATAACTTCTTGTGTTAGTTGTGCTATTTCAATTGTATCATCTTCTAATAATTCTGATAAATATGGTAAGCATTCAGGTAATAGTAATAAGTATTCATCACCAACTTCTATAAACAATTTATGCAAAGCTTTGACTGCAACAATTCTAACAACTTTCCTTTTATCTCTAGTTAATAATAAAATTTTATGATTCATTCCTTTCCAAGCAATATCATTATTAATACTGACGGCTAAAGCTGTCAATGCATTAATAACATTGTTTTCACAAAAATGAATGAATTTTTCATCAGATTCAAAAGGATCTCTAAAACTTAAAAATTGAATAATATTTGGCATTGCAAAATCAAAATTAGAATCATTAATAAATGATACTTGGTCATGAATGCATACAACTCTAAAATATTGTAACAATTTGCTACAAAGTTGTAATAATTCGTTATCGACAATAGTTATTACTGTCAGAGCCTCGGACGATTTTCTTTTCTTAGCTTGAGATTTACCTTCACTATTATTTGAATCTTGAACTAATTTTACCATTGCTTTGTAACTATTACCTAAAGTATCCGCTGCACGTTTCCAAAACAATCCAAGAGTTTGGGTTGCTACAGATCGTAGTTTATTTCCAATTGTTACTAATAGATTGTAATATGTTACGCAACGAGAATGTTTTGTATATTGATTTGTTGTGGTTAATTCAATTTCAACATCTTTCCATTCATATAACTGATTTAAAAATCCTTTTAATTCAAATTCGGTAAATTTGAGACATAATTCTACAACAGAATTACACAATTGCTCATCTATCACATCATAATTTGAGGAAAATTCACCTGATATGCAACGATCATATGCAGTTCTAAAATCTAATGATAATGTCGCTAAAGTACATAATAATGAAATTTGTGATACCACAGTAGTGCGATCAAGAGACTTCCATATATCACCTAAAATTGATGCATATTTTAATAACGATTGAGTTGTATATTTCGCAATATTATTACTAAATACTATTTCTGTAGTTTCTATTAACATTGGTAATGAAAGTCTAGGTTCAATAGATGATACAGCATCCAAACAGCGATCGATGTCATTTTCCATGTTAATCCCATGACCATCACTTATACTATTTGTTTCTAAACTATCAATACTCAATAACAATAATATAGTATCTTTTATGTATAGATGATAAAACTTGGGCACAGTTGCAATTATAGCTGTAATTGACGCTACTATCGATCGAAATAATAAAATTCTTGGCTGTATAGTAGACATCATAATTGAACTGACGTCATTACCACTTGATACAACTTCTGAAATAATTGCGATATTGTTCTTTGTAGAATTAATAAAGTTTGACATAATTGATGGTAACAATGGTAAAACTTTTGCACCTAAAACATATGAAATGGTACCTATAGTTAGATATATAGTCCCCAATAATTTTAATAGCTCTGAATTTGACTGGACATTACCATTGCTTATTGATATGTTAACTTTTGATCGCTTCGAAGTATCATTTTTGCTGAAAATTTTATACACTTTGTCAAGCTTTTCTACTATATTGATAGCATAAGAATTCAAATCATTTAAACAATTTAAAAGTGAATCATGCCAAGTTGAACTTTTTCCTAAATATCTGACAAGAACATCTATACACATTAAAGACGATTGATTAATTCCAATTTGTAACTCATTGTCATCATCAACAGTAGAATTGCTCATAACGTTAGATGATTTTAATGAATTAGTTAATTGATTCATTAAATCAAACAGTAATGCCCTTTCTTCACTCGAAGGTCTACCAGTTGTATTAATTTCTTCAAGTCTCTGCTTTAATATCAACAGTGCTCTTTGGCGTACTATACCTTCTTCATGAGAGATTAATTCTTGTAGAATAGAGATAAAAGTTGGCGCATCTAATAATTTTTGCATGGAACGTAATATATCTAAACACCATGAACAAATTGTGGCACCTAACTTTTCTGATGACAACGTTAAAAGGTTCCCACCAACAGTAATAAAATGATTCTTTTCCGAATATTTTATAGGCAACATCTTGGCTACTTGTAGTATTTGTAATACTTGCTCAGATAATTCTAAAAAATTTATTTGGATTGCATCTACTTCACTCTCACTCATTAAAGCTTTATTATTATCAATATGCAATACTAATGATCGATGGAATTGTTTATTTTCAAGTAGATCCGAAACATATTCTAAATAGAGTAATAATAATACGGGAGTGTCATCCATTATTGACGTTGGCGAACTCAAATTTAATTTATTATTTGTCTTCTTAGATTTTATAGAATGATTATCATCTACATAACCACTATGATCTACGATACTCATATTTTTATGCCTCAGTTGTAAATTGTATTGAAGCAATTTGAAAACATTTACTGTCATTTGTTCTGATCCTGTGTTAGTACCAATAGCATCATTTTTTTCAAGTGGGTGATACACAACATTATCGTCACTATCTTTAACATTTTCAGCATTAATATAAAGATTTAACATTTTATGTGCTACTTTCAGTAAAATTATCATACTACCAACTTGGACCTTTGCAGAAAACTTAAGTGACGACTCGATAGATAAACGGAACAATTCCTCAGAAACTGAAGTCTTAAGTGCTTTAATAGAATTTCGATAAGCATTTTTAGACAGCAAAATAAAATGGCACTCACCATCTTCACGATTATCAGCGGTAACTGTATCTGTATTTACATGAAATCCATTTTCGTCAGAGTTTTGATATGAACGAAGTGCATGAGTAAGTAATACAACAATACTCGTTGGTAACGCTTGATATCCAAGCACATTGAGCGTTAGTAACTGCAATGACGATCTTTTCATCGATGATATGTATTGAAAGTGCAGAAATAGGGACTCAATAATACTCTGATTCAATAAACCAACATTAACTAAACTAGTATTGTATTTAGAGTCTGTCGCGATATTAACAAATGCTTTTAATATATCCATTACAAAAGCATCATAGTCATCATTGCTTGAATTATAACTAAAACTAATAGTGCTTGACTTATTTTTAGCCACTACAACTTCAGATAAAGCATTACTTAATACAGTAACCGCTTCATTTATAACTTGTGGATTTAATTTTACTAATAAAGAAATTAAACGTAATGCTGAAGAATAGATAGGCACAGATTTGACAGAAATAGCACTTAGTAATATTTCTAAATCACTTCCCACTCGACTTATATTATAGCTACCATTACTTGACTTCGCACTTTTTTTTGACAATAAGGATATAAAATTATCTCCACCCAATTGGATACAATCAGAACATAAATCCATCAACAAACTTTTACTATAATCAATAAACAACACTGAAATAAATATCCGATTGTTTAAGCAACCTAGTATCTCAAATAATATGACTAATACTTTCGATAAATATGTGACATCAATAGTCGCCTCGCGTGAAAATTTTAAAACATGAAGTTTAATTATTTCAATAAAAGAAATTAAGGTATGTAATGGCTGAGCCATTCCATGAGTAATAACATCCATCTCATTATTATCATCATCAATATTGCTACTTGGTTTACTGTTATCAACATTTTTATTAGCTTCATTAAAGAAACGATTAAAATCTACATAGCAGTCATTTAATATATCATATAACATATCAATTTCAATAGAAATATTACTCAATGCAGCAATAGTATCTTTATTTCCCGAATATTTTGAATGACGATGTAATAAAGATAAAAATAATTTCCTTTTTGATTCTTTTTTATTTGCTATATGACATAATTTTTCAATCAAGGTACTCTGACCAATAACTGCAATTAACTTTTCTATGACAAATATATTACACGAACGATTAGCCAAGAGTGACTCAATCCAATCTATTATATCTAATCCATTCAATGTGTTCGAATTAGACTTATCAGATAAACATAACATTAAAACATTAATATTATTTTGGATTGCTAGAGTCATCTGCTCGACATGACTGTAAATATGGAAAATATTTTTTATGTAGTTCCAGGATATATTTAATGGCAATAAATAAACCAATGCTAATATAGGATAAACATAATGCGGATTTCTTTTACCAAAGCTAATACAATTACTGATTAATATTTCAAACGTATTGTCAGACTTTTTACCTCCATTATCATTAAAAATATCTTTAATGACACAATTTAAAATTGCATTTCTGTCCAATCCGATACTAATTTTATTATTAATAATTAAACTGCAAAAAGACCGCAAAGAATTCATTGAGAAAATAAGTGAGGAAACATTGCCTTCACTGAGATCATTGCCAACGGATATTTTTAATGTCTTCTCTTTCCCATTTTTAAAATTCGACAAGCACTCTGCTAACAGTATAGCATTTGTTTTCATTAATTCAATTTCACTCGCACAAGCATAAACTAGTAATAAGAAACAGCTATAAAGAACAAAACAATCGCTATCATTAAATGAAAATGAAAATGTAGGCGAACTAATGTAAAATTGCATCATAAAAATTGCACCACATTTCGCATTGTCACTGATGAATACGTAATTTGTCGTCTGGTTCTTTTTAATGCTGTCCATTATACTTAAAGGTAAAAAAGTAGCTGGATCTTCAGGTTGAGTATATGAAAAATTATCATTATTGTTACCGAAAGCAATGGCTGTTAGTATAACCAGCGCATTACTTGTACTTTGAAAATATATACTAAAGCAACGAGTAATCAATGCAACAATAGAGTCATTAATATTTGATTTGGCCAATAAATATAGTAATATTCTGATACCCACAATATTGCTATTAAAAAATTGAGTATGTAAGATACTTAAATATGTTTGAGCTGATTGAGTAGTTGCAGAATACATCGGCATAGCAAATTTATCGGAGCAATTAAATACTTTTTCATCAATAGAGAGAAAATAATCTAAGCATTCATAAACTGCACTTTCAGAGACAAAACTAGCACATGATTCAAATAAACTAAGGCAAAATGGTAATATGGTTCCAATTGCTAATCTTATAACTGATAAACTGTTTTCTTGGATTTTTTTACCCTGGCTTATAAACTTTAGGAAAGAATGAATGACTAATAAGTAACCATTTATAATGCTAATATTTTTCTCAACTAAATCTTTTCTCGATAGAATTGAAACAACAACATTAGTAACACTATTTAAATGCTGAATGATAATATTATTATTGGATTTTTTCTCAGTTAATAGATTAAATATAGTGGTCCCAATAAATTTTAAGAAGCTTTCTTTGATATCAACTTGATCTTTTTGAAGTGGTTCAATTACTTTAAAAAAGAGAATGTCATTTTTCAACTTACATGCCAGGTTCCATGAACTAACATGAACCGTATTTAAATATTTATAATATTTTTCAAGATCGTTACTCTGACCAACCGTTTCAGGCGACAATCCAAGTAACAAGCCGCATATTATATGAAATAAGTAATCACTACCATTTGAAGCAATGTCATTCAATTTATCAACATTCATTCCATTTTCAGTGTTGTAATTCTTAATATCAAATGCTTGCTGACATATTTTTTTATTTATAATTTGTTCCTCTAAGACTTGAAGTAATTTTACTAATGCTTTGGAAGCTCTTTTCGGAATTCTAGGGAATGATTCAATCCAGTAATTTATTACCACAACCAATGTATTCATAAATACTGAAAAATTACTTGTGTGCTCTATAACTCGTAATATAACATCTGCTGTCCATGACGCGAGCACGATTTCAATGTTATGATCAACTAAAATTGTGCTCATAATTGTATCTACTAATCCATAAACATTAGGTGTTGTTGGAGCACCTAAAGGTATAGTCTCTACAAAAATACTTAATGCTTTAATTCTAATTAAATCGGAAGTGTGATTTAAAGACAACAATAAACTTACACTGTTACTACTATTATCATCCGTAATTAAGCGATAAGAATTATTGTTGAATGTATCACCTAGTACTTTCATTAATACTTCCTGTTCCATATTCATATTGTTGGAATCTATCTCAGTATTATCAGAAATATTTTTTGATGACGACTTTTGATGATATAAAAATGTTATTGCTTTGTCAAATATTTGAGGATATCGCTGCGAAAAAAATCGTAAAATATCACTACATACAGTATTTATGTCATTAGTCGTATTCGTAATATTACTACCATTAGATAATTCTATTTTTTCATTTAATACTTTTACTATACACGAAAACATGATTTGAGCATCAAATAATTGATTTATTGTGAATAATTCCATAAGTATAGACCCAATGTCATTAGGTTTCATAGGAATTATCTTAGTTTTATCTATCTTTTGCACAAATAAATTTGAAGTGAGTCCACTAACTAACGATGATATCAAAAGAGTAACATCAAATTTTTCTTTAAGCGATACTAATAAGTTAAAAAATGAAGTTCCATATGATTTGCCATCAACTCCATTCCTGCTAAATAAAATACTTAATATCGATGGACTAAACCATATAGATTGATACTGAGCTAATATTGCAATTGCATATACCAACTCTGCACCAAGATTGATATCATAAACAGAATTAATGTCCGAAAAATAAATATAATTTTCAATTAATGCTGTCAAAAAACTTTTGAGGATAGGTTTAGCCAATGTAGTCTTCGTGCAAATTTGAGATATTATCATACATGATGAACGTCTCCATTGATTTGATATTTCTTTCATATGACTATTTAAAGTATTTTTTTTAATTCCAGGAGAATCATTAAGTCCAACTTTTAAACCTTCTATTAAATACGGGAATAATTGCCTTAACTGTGTCTCATTCAATGCTCTTTCATCGGCAAGTTCAATTAATGTTGCAGTAACAAAAGATATAATTTTATTAGCACCAACGAGTAATTGACTACTGGAATTTGATAAATTCGATGTATATACTGTATGAATTATACTTCTACCTATGGATATTATTGCTTGTAAAATACCAACATTTGACTGACATTTTCGTACAATAGAAAGTCTTTGTATTGGTGATCCAGAAACTTTAATTCCATCCAAAAAGCCATTACCCCAAACTGTATTTGTTAATACACTTAATTGTATAACCCTTGCAAATATTTTACTATCATGTAAATGTAATATACATTTAATAAGATTATCAACATTTAATTCATGAATCCGATATCTTCGAATTAAATACTCTAAAACTTTATGCACACTAAATAAAATAAAATATAAATTAAGTATATAAGAAATAGTAATTATAAACTAGAATATATTTACCATCCATCATCAGCAAAAGGAGATAATAATAATAATAAACTATTAATGTCTTTATCTAATTCTTTGTTTTCAAGAGTAGTTTTTAACTCTCTCTGCAAAGAAACGTTTGAAGGGTGAAAAATATTTTCTAAATAATAACTAAATCTACTGTCATATTGCTCCAATACAGATAGTCCACTAATTGCAGCATCATATATTGTACTAATATCAACTAACGAAGCTTCTTTTGGTGTCAGAAATAATGAAGGACGCCCTTGATGTAATGATGACGATGCTTGTAATGTCGATTCTCGAATCCGAGCCAACTGCTGTTGTAATTCTGTCGACATATTTTTTGTTCTTTATCCTCTTTTACTGTTTGTTTTTTCAATGACTGGAGGTAAAGGTGCCGCAAAATTGGCGATAATGGAATAAATCAATACTTTCGGAATATAATCGAAGAAATGTACATTATACATCGAACTCAAACAAAAAATAAACAACAAACAGTTAATTAGGAGGTAAAAATATAGAATGAAATTTAATAAAAGCATTAACATAATTGAAAAATCAATCCATGAAAATAGATCGAATAAAACATCATATACAAGTCTTATTTTATCATTATTAATCGCTATTAAGTGGTCCTGCCTGCCATGTAGTCGAGACTTCAAGCGGAACTCAAAATTTTGTTCAACAGGAATTTCCTAACTATCCTACTACGTAACCTACTTGATAGATATGTTAGTTTCTTCACTATTTTTATTGTTAACGCTATACATTGTCAATGTTGTTTCAGTTTATTATGACTTTGAGACAGATTTAAAAGCTATTCCTGATGACGAGAGTAGTTATGATATTGCCGTAAATAATGGTAATATAATGAATAGTACATTACAAAATTTATTGCAACCTGGAGATACTTTATTTATTCCAAATAAAACATTTTATATATCAGGTGGTATCTATGGATCTAACTTAAATGGCATTAAAATAATTATTGACGGCACATTAAAATTTAGTGATGATCGTGATACATGGCCTACACATAGTGATGGTTCAGTCTTAGAATGCATATATATCGAAAATTTAGAAAATTCAATTATTACATCTAGTAATAAAGGAACTTTAGATGGTAATGGTCTTAAATGGTGGGGTGCAATAAAATTTTTAAAACATGGTGAAAATCGTCCACGATTATTACATATTGTAAATCCCACAAATGTTTTGATTGAAAATATACTATTATTAAATTCTCCATACTGGACATTATACGCTGAAAACTCTAATAATGTAGAAATACGTTATGTTGATGTTAGCGCAAGGATTACAGATTTGCCAGGTCATTCTTTAATCGACTTACAAGCATTCAATACTGACGGTTTTGATGTAACTGGGCGTAATGTATACATTCATCACAGTAATATTTATAATCAAGATGATTGTATTTCAGTTAAGGATGATAGTCAACATATGCTTTTTGAATATATAAGTTGTTCAGGTTTAGGTCTTGTTATTGGTTCAATAGGTGACAGTATTGTCCAAAATATTACATTTCGCCATTCTATTTTACCCAAAACAGTAAAAGGTATATATATGAAAAGTAGATGGTACGATTCAGGACCACAAGATACTGCATTAATAGCTGATATTTTATATGAAAATATCACCATAATTGAGCCTCAACAATATGCTATTTGGATTGGACCAGCTCAACAAACAGGACAACCATGCTCTCTTTTATGGGGACTTGATCCATGGTCTCAATGCAATATAAGTGGTTGCATGACATGGCGGAATATAATACTAAAGGATATCATAATTATCAATCCGGAACAAACGCCAGGTGTGCTCATGGGAAATGATACAAATCCTATGAATAATGTTATATTTGATAATGTTAAAGTAATAGGTAATAATATCGGTGATTATCCTTGGGGAGTAGACTATTTTTGTGAGTATATCAATGGCAAGAGTATAAATTCATCTCCTAAACCACTATGTTTCTAGACATATGTATAGGAATTTATTATGTTACATTTTTTTTTAATAATTATATTATTAATTGTTACCTTTAACATATATTATATACAATTCTTTTCTAGAAGTAAAAATGAAATAATTAACCCCATCTCAAGATAGCAGATCCCCATGAGAGTCCAGCACCAAATCCAGCAATTGCAATTATATCTCCTTTTTTCACTTTACCCTGAGCAACAGCTTCTGCTAAAGCTAAAGGTATTGATCCAGCTGATGTATTACCATATTCTTCTATATTTCTCAATACTTTTGACATTGGAATTCCAAGAACTTGCGATGCATGTTCCATTATACGTATATTAGCTTGATGTAATAATACCCAATCTACATCACTTGGTTTTAAACCAGCGTTATTTAATGCTTCTGATATAACATCAGGAACTTCGTTTACTGCAAACTTATATACTTCAGGACCATTCATTCCTAATTTACCATAACTACCTTGATCAACTATACTTTTTCCTTCATTAGATAGTTCTTGAAAATTTGATTTCCAACGTAACTGTAAATTTGCATATCGTTCTCCATCACTATGAAGTGCAAAACCAAGTAATCCAGAATCTTCTATTTTATCACATGATTCCATTACAACCGCACCAGAACCATCACCAAATAATATACAAGTGCTACGATCTTTCCAATCTATAAAACGTGTTAATGCATCTGCGCCTATTACAAGCACTTTTTTATATGCTCCAGTATGAATAAATTGAGATGCTGTTACTAAAGCAAATAAAAATCCTGAACAAGCAGCAGTTAAATCAAATGCTGCAGCTTTATTAGCACCAACAGCACTTGCAATTGATGCAGCATCACCAAATAAATCATCTGGGGATGATGTAGCTACTATAACTAAATCAATATCTAATTAAAGAAAAATTGTTAATATAAAACTATAAGATATTTAAAAATAATAATATTACCTTTCGGATCAACATTTGCATTTACTAAAGATCGTTTAGCAGATTCTATAGCAATGTCTCTCAAAGAAGAACCAGATTTTATAACATGTCTACTACGAATTCCAGTACGTTTACTTATCCATTCATCATTTGTATCTACTAGTGTTTCAAATATTTGATTTTTTAAAACTTCTTCTCCAGCAAATGCACCAACACCAATTGTTTTACATTTTAGGTAAGATTTACCAGACTTTGCAGAATTTAAAGCTGCATTAAAACTAGTCTTACTATTCACATTATCACTATTCATATTTATTCTTAAATTTCTATAATTACTGATACCATATTGTTGAAATGCAGTTACTTGTACCAAGTAACACAGTGCTAGAATAGATATGGAGGATATAAGCATGATTTATGAAACAATGCTAGCTATTGATGAACTCAATCTAATACTTTAGCTATAGTTCAAGTGGAAAAGCACCACGGAGTCAACAAAACAGAGTGGTTCGTTAGTTTTTTGTGACTACTCGTGATGTCAGCAGGACCTGTGGGCAAAATTTTTTTTGGGTGCATTCGTCATTCCAAAAACCATCGTAACTTGTTGGTGTTTTCGACATAAATTTCATCCAAGTATAACTAATTGCGCTATCGTTTGCAATTAAACATATAGCATAAGCAAACAGTTGTTATTTAAAGCATCGAAATTTCATATTTGATTATTTAATAGTAATAAACATATTTCATAAATAATGGCAAAAGTATTATTGATAAGTATAATAGCATGTGTATTCCTAGGCATAACAATTATAAATGCATTTCATATGCATAATGCAAGACGTTCAAGTAAATCAACAGTTACTATGGCTGCTGCAAAAAAGAAGGTAATTACATAATTACAATTTTTATCCACATTATTCATAATTATACAATTTATTACAAATTAGATCGTAATAACTGGTGTAGGTGCTGTCACTCCAGTAGGAATTGGTGGAGATGAAGCATATAGAGCCATGTGTGAAGGTAAAAGTGGTATTGTAAAGTTACCATCATGGGCTGATGAATATCCTGCTCAACTAGCTGGTGTCGTAAATTTTGATGCAAAAGCTAATGGATTGAAAGGTAAAACAATAAGTCGTAATGGACGTTATACACACTTTGCTTTAGCGGCTGCTAAACAAGCTATAGTAGACGCTAAATTAGATGTAACAAAAATTAATCAAGATAGATTTGGTTGTATTGTTGGATCTGGAATTGGTGGAGTTGAATGGTTTGAAAATAATTGTAATGCATTCACTGCTGCTGGAGGCGGATATAATAGTTTAAGGACAGTTGATCCATTTCTAATACCAGCATTAATTTCAAATACTGCATCTGGTATGATTGCAATTGAGCATGGTGCTAGAGGACCAAATTATTGTGTTACAACAGCATGTGCAACTGGTACTCATTCGATTGGTGCAGCATTAAAACATATGCGTGATGGAGAGGCTGATATTATGATTGCTGGTGGTAGTGAAGCAGCATTAACACCATTATGCTTTGCTGGATTTTGTGCATTAACTGCAATGGTAACTAAATATAATGATCAACCTACTAAAGCATCTCGTCCATTCGATAAAGATAGAGCCGGATTCGTTATGGGTGAAGGTTGTGGTGTAATAATTATGGAAACCGAAGAACATGCATTAGCTAGAGGTGCAACAATTTATTGTGAACTTGCTGGTTATGGTTCTTCATGTGATGCTTACCATATAACTGCACCTATGCCTGAAGGTAATGGTTTAAAAAGATGTATGGAAATGGCATTACAAGATGGCGACATTAAACCAACTGATGTAGGCTATATCAATGCTCATGGAACATCTACTCAATTAAATGATAAAATTGAGACACAAGCAATTAAATCATTATTTGGTGATCATGCTAAAAAATTAAAAATATCTTCCATTAAATCTATGATCGGACACTCTTTAGGGGCAGCAGGTGGTATTGAAGCAGTAGTATGTGCCAAGATAATGAAAGAAGGTATTGTTCCTCCAACAATCAACTTAGATAATCCTGATATTGAAGCTGGATGTGACCTAGATTATGTTCCAAATAAAGCTCATCATTATAAAAAAGACGAAATACCTACCGCTATATTATCTGATAATTTGGGTTTTGGTGGTCATAACGCTGCAATTGCATTCAGAAAATATGTACAAAAATAAACCTACAGAGTTTAATACTATTAAAAAAGAAAAAAATATTTAATTAGGAATAAGTATACAAGATCACTTAAATTTTTGTTTATTTTGCAATGTGATTGAAACATTAAATATAGTATATTAGTATTATTTTATTCTTTTTTCTATATTTTTATAGATCACTTATTTTCTTCCATTCTTTAAAGCCTCAACATCAAATCTTTATGTGCACTTAAAATTATTAAAAGTTCTCTATTTTGAGCTTCACTTTTTTTAATAAATATTAACACTCCTTTCAACGTTGCTTACATTAGTAGTATTTTATATGTATGCATATGTATATATAGAAGACCTACGTTATTACTGGAACTAGGTCCAAAATTTTAGCAAGACTGATATGAAAGATTCATAATGAATCGATTCGAGAGGTCTTTCTGTTGGTCGTTTCAGTTTGTGATAGGTCATTAAGTGATTACAATTTTAATTATAGGGTTGTTATGATATACTATTTTCCAGTGAATAATAATGATTTAATTAAATATTACAACTAATATTATTATTTAGATATTGATGCACAATGTTTTATCTGTTTTATTTGTTATTTGTTTTAATTTATGGATGTTATAATATAAGAGTATATTGTTACTCATTGTTGAACTGTCAAGATTTAGTACGATCTAAATTAGTTGGTAATTGGGATTATTATTATCGAAGTCATGGTAATAAAATATCGACAGATGATATTTTATTGGCCTATTTTTCATTAAATAAGTTTAAGGAAATAAAATTAAATAATACAATTAATGCACCAATTATAAAAGATGACATATCCAATATTGTAAACTTTGTAGATCTTGGTACTGGTATAGGATCAACTTTATTATTACTTGCGTATAATTTTAATAATAGTTTTAGTAATGGTTATGGAATTGAAGTTCAATTAGAAAGTTATTTAATATTAAATAAAACTTTATTTGCATTCAATAATACTACTAATATAAATACGAATTACAGGAAAATTAAAATAATTCATGATGATTTAAGAAATTTTAATACAACTATGAAATTTGATTTAATTACTTTAAATCCACCATTTTTAAATATTAACAGTGGAAGTATACCATATGATATTCAAAGAAAAAATGCTAGATTCGAATTTCATGGTAAAATAGAAGATTATTTAATAAAATCAAAAGAATTATTAAATTATATCAATTTAAACTCAAAAATATTGGTGTCTTACCCGAGTAAAGAAATTATAAGAATTGAACAAATTGTTTATAAACTTAATTTATATATATCAAAAATAATTAAAGTTATCGGTACTGATAATAGTATTTTTGAAATAAAGTATAATAATAATAATCGGTATAATAAAACATTTACAATATTTTATAGCATTGATATATCAAAGAATAAAATTACTAGAGAATTATCAGATTTTTATAAAAATGTATTGAACGATTTAAGTATTCCAAAAAGAAAGCATTTGTATTAAATTTGTTTAATTATTGTGTAAAATAAGTTTTACCGCGAATTTATAATATCTATGGAATTTGTTACTGTTACACCACTATCAGTCATTTCTTGAATAAATTTACGCGAAGCATCTTCAAATCCTTGAACAGGAGAAGAACAATCTTCTAATATATAAATTTGGGATAATGGTTTTTTCCAATATTTTATAATATCTCTTGTTGTAAAATTTACACAATGAGATAATGCTTGACCACATATTATTAACTTATCTGATTCATTTAAACGCTCAATTAAAGTAGGATCAATCTGAGTTGTTATATCAGATGGTAATTCTACTTCAGCGGCAAGTGCACTATACATTTCTACCATACAATTTGTTCCTTTCATAACATATTGTATAGTATTTAAATTTTTACCACACCATTCTTGGAGTGCGTCATTTAAACATGTTACAATAGCATGACCATTTGTACCAATTAAACAATGTTCTGGCCATATACATAGAACAAAACGACCTTTTTTTTCTAATTCCGATGTGTAATATTTACAATGTTCTAAATGTCTAATATCTTTAGGAAGCCATTTCCCATCGATTATATCTTGATGTGTTATTTGAGTAAATGGTGCTGGTTCTTCACTATTACTATTTGTCCAAAATATTGCATGAGCAATATGAGTGCGCTATATTTAAAAAAATTAATTAATAATTATATTAAAATGTTTTATCTTATTCAAATAACTTACATGATGTGAGTCAAGTGTTACAATAATATCGGTTATTTCATCACCATATCTTTGTAATAAATCTGCTATTCTTTCAGAATCACTTAATGCGGTTAGTATTTGTAATGATCCACCTGGATGAAAATCATTTTGAGGATCAATTATTAATAAGGTAACTTTCGGCTTAAAAGTTGCCATCCCTTCAAAACTATTACTATTACTATTAGATTTATCACAATATCAACAAACAAAAATTTCTTTTGTAAAGTCGCTGTCCCTTGGAAAGCAATAATGCCTAATAATTTTTCGCGAGAAACTGTAATTTTAATTGTTTTTCCAATCTGGAGTTAGGGTAAACCTAATGATATTCAATTCCTACAGTGCTTCATGGTTTTATAATTGAAAAAATAATTAGATCAATTTTTAACTATAAATTATTACTACAACAGTATAATTAAAAATTTATCTGGATTCTTTCATTTTACTTTATTTAATTTCATTTAATTTCATTTTACTATTATTTCATTTTATTTTATTTTATTTTATTTTATTTCATTTATATATGACTTCAACCGGAAAACTTATTCCAAATATTGGAATTTCTTATTCCCAAAATTCCAACATATCACAAAGTTTACATAAACACGTCCAGTTAAAATCCTGGTGCGTTATTCACGGTAGACATATTCTTGTCGTCAAATATTAGTTAAAAATTAAACTAAATATGAAAGAAAGTGAAGAAGATTCACCAGAAAAGTCTTCAATAACAACATCACAACATCTTCGTGATTTTAAATTAGCAATAGAGTTTAAACATTTAATGAAACATGCACCAAGTGGTGTATATTTAATACCCGAGTTAAAAAATATAAGAAGATTACATGGTGTAATATTTATACGTAAAGGAATATATCGTGATGGTGTATTTAGATTTACTATGATATTACCAGAATTATATAATTCAATAAATTCTCATCCTGAAATATTTTTTACATTACCTGTGTATAATCCATTAATACATCCAGAGACTGGTAAATTAGATTTAATTCAAGATGAAAATTTAAAATTATGGAATCCAGAAAAACATTTTATACTATCAGCATTAACATTTTTAAAGAAAATTTTTTATTTAAAAGATTACGATTCATTTCAATATGTTTCAAATGAAAATGCAAGAAATTTATTTAATAATAATAAAAATCAATTTATTGAAAATGCACAAAATTTTGTTAGACAATCAATAGATTCAGTATATGATGATCAGCATAAATTATGTACTTTGATTTTTACTGAACCGAAACCAGCCCATGAACTAGTTCGTGAAAATTTATTAGGAGAAAATAATAATAATAATAATAATAATACTGAAAATAATGATAGTTTAAAATCATGCTATCATGATATTGATGATGATAACAATGATGATTAAACTTTTAAGTACGGAAGATATATTTATATTGAAAAATAATGTAATGTAATGTCAAACTTTTTTATAATACAATTATATACAATCATATTTTACCAAAATTTAGTTCTGGCAGAAGTTGACATTCCTTTATCTGATACATTATTACCACCAGATACTAATTTTTGAATACTAGACTTTGATTTTGCTATTTTTTTTAATTCTTGATACTTTCTTTTTTCCAAAGAACGTTTACCCTTTTCATCAATATTCGTACTATTATATATAACATTACCAAATCCTTTAGTAGTCATTATTTTATCATTATCAATATTATTATCATCCTGAATATTCTTAATTTTGTGATTCGTTATTTTTCTATATTGATGTCGACTAAATTGAAAGAGGAAGCAAACAGAGAACAAACTTAATAATATCACGAGTGAAAAAAATAATGATATCATATTATAACTTACTATTTATTTTGATATATCGGATACTTATGTCCAAGGAATACAAAATTAATTTTTAAACAATACTTAACAAATTGTAATACTTCCTCAAAGATTAACTTGAATTCCCAGATTGCCTTATATAGGATAGGTGCAATTGATATCAGAAAATATAAAGGTGAAACCAAGCCAAGCCAGAATAAAGATAAAGGAAGTAGTACGGTGACGGTATATACGACATAGACATGGAAACTGGGAAACAGGAACTGAAAAATAAAAGTTGAAGAAAGACTAGTCTCTCTTTTACAAAATTACATAACCACAACACAAACTCAATATATATTAACACAATAAATATCTGTACAAATATTTCATTTTTCTTCAACATTATTGTCATTATTTTCCTCAATATTTTCTAAAGTTTTAACTTTACTTTCCTCAATTTTATTCAATTCATTTATATATAAAGATAATATAGAAAAAGAATTAATAGATGATTTCCTTTGGTGCAAATAATTATTTTCATTCTCAATAATAGTTAATTGTCTTAATTTTCTTTTCACATTATTATTACCTTTTGTTTCATTTAAATCATCATCATTATTATTATTATTATCTACAACAATATTACTACTTGACATACCAAAAGATTTTTTTGCATACATTTTATTCTCATTTGAAATATAATAGTTATAAAATTGTCTAAAACTACTTATTTCATTTGATTTTATCCTTTCATGTAATTCTTTGAAACGAATAATAATTTCTGGATTAGTTAACCAAAAAAATATTGCAGTTAATATCCCTTGTAAACATGGAATAATAGCAGCAAATGATGCAAAATTATAATATACTTTAGTATCCGGAGTAGATGGACTGTATGTGAAAGAATCATTTAAACATGGAAAAAACCAACAAATAAAAATTATTACTGGATAATATTCTAATTTTTGATAAGCAATAATCAATGGTAATTTATTTTTTTGTAAAATCATATCTTTAATTTGTTGTACTGTCAATGTAAATAAGAATATTATTAAGATTATTATAATCCATACCCATCCATAAAATGAGAACCATACCCAAAATAATACTGACCATTTAGGTGTTGTCTTTATAGATGATATAAAACACCATCCATAATCTTGATCTCCAGGAGCACCATATGTTGAATTTATAAATGGTAAAAATGTCAAAAGTATTGGTAATAACCAACAAAATAAATGTGTTGTATAATTTATTTTATATGGTTCTGATAAAACTACTATAGTATATAACATATAAGATACTATACCACACCAAAAAATACTTGATAATGTAAATATATTTGTTATTATACCCTCATAATAACATTCAATTGTTCTATCTAATGGCTCACCAACAATTGAACCACAAGCTGTTAATAAATTGCTTATATTAATAAATAAAGCAACACGAATTACTGGTTTTATTCTTAAATCTGGAAATAATAATACAACCATTGTTGACAGAGATCCTATTATACTCAATAATGAAGCACAAAACATACTTAAACTATTACCACGATTTAAATCCATTATATTATAAATAAATATCTTTCAAGTCACCAAATTTTATATTAAATACATAACTTGGGGATTAATCTACAAGCATTAATATATATTGAATAATTGTATACTTGAACCAGAATATAATGTCGTTATAAAAATAGTAGATAATAATTCAATACTTGTTCTCACAGTGTATTTCCTAATCTTGAATTAGTTTTATTATTAAGTAGTCAATGCTCGTTCTCACAGTATGTGACAGCAGCAGTGACTCCGTGCTGAGGCAACGGAGTCTTACCACAGCTCCGGAACTTCTACAAAATAAAGTATACTTTAGTAGTAGTAAAAAATATATATATACATATGAGCACTTAAAGACACTTTTCTTATATAATATCACTAACTAAACTTGTTACCACGATCGACTTTATACTTTCCTTTAGGTCACCGGAACCCGAGGAACACATTTTCTTCCAGCACGTCTTTTATAAAGTTGCAGCTCGTTTCTAGTAAAAAATTGCTAATACTGAAATAAAATAGCTAATAATGGCTGAAGTGGTAATATTAGTGAGTAACATAATAAGTTTAATTCATTCAATTAAATTTCGTGTTGAGACAGTCGAAGGTAATAAAATTGTTAGCACATTTTTATCTGATTATAAGAATAATAATAATTAATAAATTAATTAATTAAAATAGGTAATCAAGAACGATGCAAACTTTTAGGAATGAGATGCGCAATATTAGTCGAACCATTAGAATTATTAAAGAAAGAATCAAAGAATATTATTAAATATTCAAATGCGATAAAACAATTAGATTTAGTCCTACAAAAATGTTTAGAATATGTTGAAAAAATGAGTAAGTCATCATGGCAAAGAATATGTTTAAATTTAGCATATACATTAAGTATTTCAAAAGAATATGATGATTTAAATAAAGAATTATCAACAGTATCAGCTGATTTAAATTTTAGTATATCAATTGATCAAAACTTAATAGATCAAGCTAAAGCAAATGATGATGCCAAGACAATGCAAACGATTTTTGAATTATTAGAAGTTAATGGTCAGATGACAACTGATATTAAATCATCAGTTGAATTGCAAAATAATTTACTATTTGATAAATTAGTTAAATTTGAATCAATGTTTAATGATTTATTTGAAAGAACTAATACATTACTTGAAATTGTGAATAATGATGAAACTATTAATAGTAATAATAATAATAAAGGAAATAAAATGAATAAAATAGATCATAATAAATCAAAATTTGATTTAAATAATTTAAATGAATTAAATTTAACGCAATTAGAATGGAATGAAACATATTTAAATAGTCGGGGTTCTATTAATGGTCCTAATAATAACAATGATGATAATGATATTGAAACTAAAGGAATTGGATCATTTGGTTCAGTTTTTGCATGTAATTATTATGGTATTAAAGTAGCATTGAAACATTTTAATAATTTTAGTAATAATTATATGATAAATAAAACAGATTTATTAAAAATGAAACGAGAAGCATTAATTATGCAAAATTGTGTACATCGTAATATTGTTTCATTTATTGGTTGTTCAATTGAAAAAGGATTAATAGCAATGGAATTAGCAACATGTTCATTATCAGATATTTTATATACTAATAATGGTAATAATAATCGTTTGTCATTTCGTAATATTGTATCAACAATTAATAGTATTGAATATTCATCATCATTAAGTCTTAAAATTTTTAATGATATTAGTAGAGCATTAAGATATCTTCATTATCATAAAATTATTCATCGTGATATAAAATCATCAAATATTTTATTATTTATAACTGGTACTAATATTCAGGCTAAAGTAGGTGATTTTGGTTTAGCATATACAATGGGAATGACAATACAAAATTCTATTACTAATAATGATAATATAAAAAATAATAAAGAAAAAGCAGTTGGAACAATTGCATATATGGCACCAGAATTATTAGATTTTGATGGAGATAAACCATTATATACAAATAGTGTTGATATTTATGGATTTGGTATAATAATGAATGAAGTATTAACTAAACAACAACCATGGTATGGACTACGTGATCCACAAATTATATCAAAAGTAATAGTAAAAAAACATCGTCCAGATTTACATATTTCAAAAAATATACATGAATCTAAATTAGTAGAATTAATAGGAAATTCAGATAAAGGATGTTTAGCACATAATAATAGTTTAAGACCTACAGCATCATATTTAACAACTGCATTAGAAACTATTATATCTACATATTTACCACAAAATACAAATGAGTTAGAAAATGATACCAAAATTATATTAGCTAATACAATTACAAAAAAACCAGAGAAACCAATAAAACCATCTAAAATACCAATTATAAATGATATTGTTACAACTAATAATACTAGTATTATAAAAACAGATATCGTTGAAGAAAATTCAAGTAATAGTAGCATTATCTTGAATAATAATTTATCTAAAGTATATTATCATTCTGGTAATTATTCATTTTGGAAAGTAGATCAATGTTGGGATTGTTGCCTTGCTACAAATCCTAAAGTGCAAGGATGTCAACAAAATAATGAAATTAAACATCATGTAAGAAGATACACACAAGATCATATATTAGTTAATTTAGGTTTTGGTAAGTGGCTATGTTGTAATGAAAAGAAAAGAAATTCTATTGGTTGTCAAAATGGTGAAATGCCACCATTATTTCATCCAGGTAATTAATATTATTTTATAAATATATATTTGAATTATTTCATTTTATTATTATAATATAATTTTTTTCTAGGATTTTATCGTGACTGGAATTCATTGAATACAATATTTGATTTTGATTTAGATAATAATTCACATTATTGGATATGTTGTGGTGATAAACTATCATCATCTGGTTGTGTTGCATCTACTAATATTACACATCATTTATTGTTTTATGATGGAAGGATATGGAAATGTTGTAATAAAAGAGAAAAGGATTCTGATGGATGTGTTCAAGGCAAACCTGTAAATGATGTATATCATCCATCAGTTATTGTAGAATCAGCTTCATCTCGTTATTATATGTGCTGTAAATTACCAGAGTCAACAAAAGGATGTCGTCGAGATGCATTATCATATCATTCTGGTTCATATTATAAAAATAAATGGAATTGTTGTAATAATGTTATTAGAGAATCTCGCGGTTGTATGAATGGAATAAAGGGTAAATCTTATCATACTGGTCAATGGAATAATTGGATTAAAGATAAAAATAGATATGATTGTTGTTTGAGTGTGAATATTGATAATATTGGTTGTAGATGTGATGAAAAACCAAAATATCATTCATTACGTTTTAAACCAAATAATATTTTATTTTCAAATTCTAATAATATGAATGGTTATTGGCCATGTTGTAATAGTTATGGTAGAGAAAGTATTGGTTGTTGTGATTTTATAAATGATAAATCATTAATTCTTATTCATCCAGGTTTTATTAATAATTGGAGTAATAATAATACAGAATCATATTATCAATGTTGTGGTGATTTAGTTAAATTAAATACTAAAGGATGTGTATTAGGTTATTCAAATACTATTGCACATCATACACAAAGATATATTAAAGGATTTTATCGATGTTGTTCAAATAAATTTATTGATAGTAAAGGATGTCAAATTGGTATACCTATAGATTACTATCATACTGGCAAATATTTTATCGATCAAAATAATTCATCTTTAAATCATTGGATTTGTTGCAAAATTAAAAATAAAAATAATAATGGATGTCATAGAGAATATAATATTACTTCACATACTGATATGTATAAATCAAGTTATATATTTGGAAAAAAATGGAAATGTTGTAGAAAAAAAAATAGATGGGAAATTGGTTGTGTTGAAATTAAAAAGAATGGTATATAATAAAGAATAAGTAGAAGAGTAATCATGGAATGTGAATATTATTATTTTAATAATATTATAACATATATTTTTAAAATGATTATTAAGTAATGATTCTATCTACTATATTTTGATTTGTATTTACCATTATTATTATCATTAAACAATAAATTTTAAGATAGTTTGATAATTAATTATAAATTTACAAGAGTTTATCATTTTTATTATAATATTATTGTGTTTATGTTGGTATTTAAAAGATCACACACATCCATTATATAATTTCGATAATATTCCTACTAGATCCCGAATATATACTTACTGAATCCCGAACATACGTACAGTCGATCCCGCACTTTTATAATCAATCCCGAACATACATCCTGACATTAGATACAACTTTTACTTCCAAAGATATTTTAACATTTTTAAATTTATATCCAGTATTATTAGTCATTCATAAGTATCTTGAAGTCTTATTGACATGGTAGTTGAAATGATAAGAAAGTAAATAGTACTAAAATGATTCAGTATAGTTGATTTGTAAAGTGAAATGATTTGTAATGTATGTATGTATAACGTAGAATGATGATATGATTGATTCAGTATGTAATTTTCTGATCTTATTAGTGTACATAACGGTTCTGGGGATTTTTTTTCACTCGGGGCCGGTCGAGAAAGGCCGGATACCGGTGTAGGTTATATGTTAGGGTGAATTCGTTAGTTTTACAAACAAATTGTATGTATTATATCTAATTGTGACCCTTGTTAACTTGTTGATACTTTACTTTAACTAAATATAATGAATAATACGACTACTACATCACATTCCATGGTACAACCGGAGGTTGACCATAAGGAATGAATGGTGGAATAAATGGGGGAAAGAACACTGGAGGGACTGGAGGAGGACCATCAGCTTCAGCAACACTTGGACGATACACTTGTTGACGACAACGTATTCTGGCTTTGGCAATAAACAGGTAACTAAGGCGTGTTATCTC